>WNGO01000792.1_pt1 | contig 45218 bp, 45 predicted proteins | sample 5400511 | NCBI WGS metagenome assembly WNGO01 (sample SAMN13153380, study PRJNA577476) | soil metagenome | isolation source: 20 cm soil or saprolite under Garry oak tree replicate 2 | place: USA:California | collected 2016-06-15 | reverse complement strand
GGGCGAGTGGTCGTAATGGTAATCGAGTCCGGTCTCGCCGACAGCCACCACTTCGGGTTGCCCGAGCAGCTCCTTCAGGCGGGCGGCGGTGTCGGCGGACCAGCTCGCCGCCTCGTGGGGGTGCAGCCCGGCCGTGGCCGAGAGGCCGGCGCGCTCCCGGGCGAGGGCGGCGGCCCGCGTGCTGTCCTCAGGCGTCGTGCCGATCACAACGACGTGGTGCACGACCGCCTGGCGCGCCCGTTCCAGCACCGCGGCGCGATCCGGATCGAAGGCCACGTCGACCAGGTGGCAGTGGGCGTCGACCAAGTAGGGGCGCGCCACTGGCGCGCCTCTACCGCGTGGGCTGGGGCTGAGGAGCCCGCGGTTCCGGCGCCGCCGTCCCCGCCGGCCGGAACGCCCGGGCGCCGCGGGCGTCCTGCCCCGGCCAGCGCTTCTCGATGTACATGAGCAGCGGCGCGGCGATGTAGATCGACGAGAACGTCCCGGTGAAGATGGCGAAGGTCATCACCAGCGCGAAGGGCCGCAGCACCTCGCCCGCCAGCAGCACCAGCGCGACGGTCGTGGCCATCGTGGTCCCGTGGGTGAGCACCGAGCGCGGCAGCGTCTCGTTGATCGACAGATTCAGGATTTCGTACAGGTTCTGACGGCGAAACTTGCGCAGGTTTTCGCGCACCCGGTCGAAGATGATGATCGTGTCGTTGAGCGAGTAGCCGACCATCGTCAGGACCGCGCCCACCACGACCAGGCTCACTTCGAGGTTCAGGTAGCGGATGAACGCGATGGTGGTGAGAATGTCGTGGAACGTCGCCAGCACGGCCGCCAGGCCGAAGCGCCACTCGAACCGGATGGCGAGATAGATCAGCGTGACAATGAACGAGAAGAAGATCGCCAGGAACGCTTTGCCTTGCAGCTCGCGGCCCACCTTAGGGCTGATCGCGTCGAAACGGACAATCCTGTAGTGCTCCGGGGCCGCGCCGAGGGCGTGTGCCAGCGCCGAGTCCACCGCGGCCGCGGTGGCTTCGGTCGAGCCCGCTGCGACCGCGCCCTGCCCGATTCGCGCGCGCACCACGTAATCCAGGGGATCCCCGAACTCCTGGATCTCGGCGTCGCGGATCCCCGCTGCGTCGAGCGCGCCGCGGATCGTAGCGGTGCCGATCGGCTGCGCCGTGTGCACCTGGATGAGCGTGCCGCCCGTGAACTCGATCGAGTAGTTCAGACCGTGCACCAGGAACAGGGCCAAGCCGGGAATGATGATGGCCGCTGTGAGCGCGTAGGCCCAGCGGCGCCAGTTGATGAAGTCGTAGTTGGCGTTGGCGAAGAGTCGGATCATCTCAGACGCTCAGAGTGGCCATGTCCGGCCGGCGCTGCAGCCAGATCATGTAGAAGGTCCGCACCACGAAGATGGCGGTGATCATCGAGGCGCCGATCCCGATGATCAGCGTAATGGCGAAGCCCCGCACGGGGCCCGTACCGACCAGATAGAGGATGCCCGCGGTGAGCGCCGTGCTGACGTTCGAGTCGATGATGGCGCTCATGGCGTGCTTGAACCCCTCGTCCACGGCGGTGCGCACGAGCTTGCCGTGCTGCAGCTCCTCGCGGATGCGCTCGAAGATCAGCACGTTGGCGTCGACGGCGATGCCGACCGAGAGCACCAGCCCGGCGAGCCCCGGGAGAGTCAGGGTCGAGCCGAGCAGGGCGAGTCCCGCCAGCGTGAACGCGATGTACAGGGTCAGCGCCGCGACCGCCAGCACGCCCGAGACGCGGTAGTACACCACCATGATCAGCACGACGAGCACGACGCCCACGACCCCAGCGCGGATGCCGTCCCGGATCGAGTCCTGGCCGAGCGACGGCCCGATGGTGCTCTCGTCGACGATCGTGAGCGGCGCCGGCAAGGCGCCGGCGCGCAGCACCAGCGCCAGGTCCTGCGCATCCTGCAGCGGCTTCGAGCCGAGCTCGATCTGGCCGTGCTGGCCGATTTGACCGTTGATGATCGGCGGCTGACCCTGCACACGGTCGTCGAGGATGATGGCCATGTAGTCGTGGATGTGGCGGCCGGTCTCGCGCTCGAACTTGCGGCCGCCCGAGCGCGACAGCACGAAGTCCACGACCGACTGGTTAGTCACCTGGTCGCGCCGCGCCGTGGCCTTCTCGAGCTCCTCGCCGGTGATGATGGGCCGGTCCTGGACGGCGTACAGCGCGCGGTACGCCCGCGCCCCACGGGACGCCGACTCGGTGCCCCACTTGAGCTCGATGCCTCGCGGGATGAACCGCTTCACCTCCGGTCGCGCGAGCAGGCTCTCGGCGACGGGCACCTGCTCCTCGGGCACGAGGTACTCGCCCGGCATCGAGCCCTGGAACAGGAGCGACGAGAGCGCCCCGGGCGCGTTCAGATCGGTCGTGTCCTTGGCGGCCTTGCCCTTGGCCGGCGCTTTTCCCTTTTTGGCTTTGGTGGTGTCGGCGCCGAACAGCTGCGCCACGTTGGCCGCTCCCGCCCCCGCCTGCCCGGGCGCCCGTACGCCCGCCTCACGCAACGCCCGGTCGATCTCGGGAATCGCGTCGCGGAACAGGTTCTGCATGTCGGTGATGCGGAACTCGAGGAACGCGGTACGCTGAATGATGCCTTTCGCGCGCGCCGGATCCTTTTCGCCCGGGAGCTCGACGACCAGGCGGCAGCGCCCGACGATCTGCACCACAGGCTCGGTGGTGCCGAACTGATCGATCCGGCTCCGCACCACCCGCTCGGCGCGACTGATCGCGTCGGCGCAATCGGGCACGGGGCCCTTGCTCTGGTCCACCTCGAGCGCCAAGTGAATGCCGCCCTGCAGGTCGAGCCCCAGATTGATGGGCACGCGGCGCACGGTCGTGTCCTTCATCCGCCCGGTAGTGGCGTCGCGGACACGCTGGACCGTGTTACTCGGCTTGAGCGCGAAGACGCTGCCGACGACCAGAGCCCCGGTCACCAGCAGGCGTGAGCGAATCGTTCGAAAGAGCATGGCGTGTTACCGGTTGAGGATGGCGCGCGCCGCGACCGCATCGCGTCCGAGCTGCTCCACCAGCGCCTCACGAGATGGAAACGTCTGCACGTCGCGCAGCCGGCGTACCCACTCGACGGTCACCGTTTCGCCGTACAGCTCGCCGGCGAAGTCGAACAAATGGATCTCCAGGGCGCGCGCCGCGATACCGAAGGTCGGCCGCGGCCCCTGGTTCATCATGCCGCCGTGTCGCACTGCCCTTCCCCCTTCCCCCTTCCCCGGCAGTCGCACCCAGACTGCATACACGCCGTCCGGCGGCAGGAGCTTGCGAGGATCGGCCGGGGCGAGGTTGATCGTCGGAATCCCGATCGTCCGCCCCCGCCCTGCCCCGCGCTCCACCACGCCCGTCGCGCTGTAGCGCCGGCCGAGCCAGCGCTCGGCGGCCGCGAGGTCCCCGTGCGCGACCGCGGTGCGGATCAGCGACGACGAGATCGGTTGCCCGTCGTCTCGCACCGCGTCGACCACGTCCACCGCGAAACCGTCGTCGCGCGCCAGGCGCCGCACCAGGTCCACATCGCCGGTCCGTCCCCGCCCGAACCCGTGGTCATACCCCAGCACCAGCTCCTGCATCCCGTACTGCGCGCGCAGCACGTCCCGGACGAACTGCTCCGGGGCGAGGCGCGCCAGCGCGGTCGTGAACGGCACCAGCTCGACCCGATCGAGTCCGAGCGCCGCCACGAGCTCGCGCTTTTCGTCGGGGAGCGTGAGCAGGCGCGGCGCCGCCGCCGGGTTCACGACCTCGAGCGGGTGCGGGTCGAAGGTGACGACCAGGCTCGCCAGCCCCCGGGCCCGGGCCCGCCGCACGATCTCCACCAGCACCGCCTGGTGGCCGCGATGCACGCCGTCGAACGTGCCGACGGTCGCTACCGTGCCCGTCATTCGTCCGCCACCACGACCCGCGGCTTGAGCAGCTCACCCTCGCGCTCGGCCACGGCGACGAGATGGCCGTCCGCGAACAGGGCCACCCTTCCCTCTTCCCCCATCCCCGCAGGCACCGGTCGCCCGTGCATGACTGCCGTCCGCCCCGCATCGTCCAAGTCCCGGCGCGGCAGCTCCGCCACCAGCGTCGCGGGATCGCGCAGGTCGCCCTCGGTCAGGCGCTCGGGCGCCACGCCCTCCTCGAGCCGGAACGGGCCCACGCGAGTCCGCACCAGCGTCGCGAGGTGCGCGCCGCACCCCAACTCTTCCCCCACGTCCCGCGCGAGACCGCGGAGGTACGTCCCGCCGCTCACGGTGGCGCGAAACCCGACATCCGGCGGCGCAAAGCAAACCAGCTCGAGCGCCGAGACTAGGACCGGGCGCGCCGCCAGCGCCACGGCCTCGCCCCGGCGGGCCCGCCGGTAGGCGCGCTCGCCCTCCACCTTCACCGCCGAATAGGCGGGCGGCCGCTGCGCGTAAACGCCGCGAAATCGCGCGAGCGCGGCCTCGACGCGCGCGAGGTCGAGCGACTGCCAGGCGTCCGAGGCGCCGGCCGTCGGACCGGTGGCGTCGTCGGTCGCGGTGGTGCGCCCCAGCCGGATCACGCCCTCGTACGACTTCGTCCACTCGGCCGCGTACGGCGCGAGCCGGGTCGCGCGCCCTACGACGATGACCAGCAGCCCCGCCGCAAACGGGTCGAGCGTGCCCAGGTGCCCGACCCGCCGGAGACCGAGCGCGCGGCGCACCTGATCGACCACGTCGTGGGACGTGGGTCCGCCCGGCTTCGCGACGAGCGCCACGCCGGCGATCAGCCGGGGCCCTCCTTGAGCTGCTTCAGCACCGCGTCGATGCGTTGCGCGTGCTCCAAGCCGCGGTCGAGCTCGAAGCGCAGCTCGGGACAGGTGCGCAGCCGCAGCTCGTGCGCCAGTTGCGTGCGGAGAAACCGCGCGACGCTGGCCAACCCCTCCAGCGTCTCGGCCTTCTCCGCATCGGTCCCCATGACGCTCACCCGGATCAGGGCGTGGGCCAGGTCGCGGGACACCTCGACCGCCGTGACCGTGACGAACCCGACACGCGGGTCGCGCACGTTGGCCGTCAGGAACTCCGCGACGGTCTGCCGGATCAGCTCGGCCACGCGCTCGGGGCGGCGGCGGGGCCGCGAGGAGGGGACGGATCGTCGGGTCATATCACAGAAAGCTCGTGCTCGTGTCCACGATGCGGGCGCCGTCCGCCCCGTCCACCAGGCGGTCGGCCTCCTGCAACACGCTCTCGGCGTGGCCCCGCTCGTTCGACACCACACACACCGTCAGCTCGGCGCGCTGCCACAGGTCGTGGTGGGCCGTCTCCGCGGCCGAGACGTTGAAGCGGTTGTGGAGCCGGTCCTTGAGACTCTTCAAGACGTGACGCTTCTCCTTGAGCGAGCGGCACCCCTCGAGGTGCAGCTCCCAGGTCATCACCCCCACCACCATGCCGCACCCGCCCCGGGCGCGCTCACGCGGGCGTGAGCGAGCGCGCGACCTCCTCGACCTTGTACGCTTCGATCAGGTCGCCGACCTTGATGTCGTTGAATCCTTCGATTCCGATGCCGCACTCGAAACCCTCGCGCACCTCGCGCACGTCGTCCTTGAAGCGCTTGAGCGATGCGATGCCGCCCTCGTACACCTCCACGCCGTCGCGGATCACACGCACCCGGGCGGTGCGGGGAATGACGCCGGAGCGGACGAAGCACCCGGCGATGGTGCCCACCTTCGCGATCTTGAACGTCTGGCGCACCTCGGCCTCGCCCAGCACGACTTCCTTCTTCTCCGGGGTGAGCAGTCCCTCCATCGCGGCCTTTACCTCTTCCACCGCCTCGTAGATGATGCGGTAGGTGCGGATCTCCACGCGCTCGCGCTCGGCCGAGGCGCGGGCGTTGGAATCGGGCCGCACGTGGAAGCCGACGATGATGGCGCCCGACGCCTTCGCGAGCAGCACATCCCCGTCGGTGATGGCGCCGACGCCGCGGTGCACCACCTCCACCTTGACTTCCGGTGTGGAGAGCTGGGCCAACGCGTCCGCGAGCGCTTCCGCGGGACCGCCCTGGTCCGCCTTGATGATGATGCGCAGCGCCGCGGCGCCCCCGGCCGCGCGCTCGGCCATGAAGTCCTCGAGCGTCTTCACGCGTCCGGTGCGGCGGTGCTGCGCCTCGCGCTCCAGGCGCTGGCGCTTCTGGGCGATCTCGCGCGCCGCCCCGGCATCCGCCATCACGCTGAAGGTGTCCCCCGCCTCGGGCACGCCCTCGAAGCCGAGGATCTGCACGGGGGTCGAGGGACCGGCGACGGTCACCGTCTCGCCACGCTCGTTGTACATGGCGCGCACGCGCCCGGAGAACTGCCCGCAGATGAAGTCGTCCCCGACCCGCAGGGTGCCGTTCTGCACGAGGATGGTCGCCACCGGTCCCTTCCCCGGATCGAGCGTCGCCTCGAGCACGGTGCCGTGGGCCCGGCGATCGGGATTCGCCTTCAGATCGAGCAGCTCGGCCTGCAGCAGGATCTGATCGAGCAGGGTGTCCACGTTCTGGCCGGTCTTGGCCGAGATCGGGGTCGCGAGCGTCGTGCCGCCGAACTCCTCGAGTACGACCTGGTGCGACAGCAGATCCTGTTTCACCTTCTGCACGTTGGCAGCGGGCAGGTCGATCTTGTTGATCGCGACGACCAGCGGCACGCCGGCGTTCTTGGCATGGGAGATGGCCTCGATCGTCTGCGGCATGATCGCGTCATCGGCGGCGACGACCAGCACGACGAGGTCCGTGACCTGGGCGCCGCGCGCGCGCATCGCGGTGAACGCTTCGTGGCCCGGCGTATCGAGGAAGGTGATCGAGCGGCCGTCCTTGAGCGTCACCTGATAGGCGCCGATGTGCTGCGTGATGCCGCCGGCCTCGCCGGCCACGACGTTGGTCTTGCGGACGTAGTCGAGCAGCGACGTCTTGCCGTGGTCGACGTGCCCCATGACCGTGACGACCGGCGGGCGCGGCTTGAGGGTCGCCTGTGCGTCGTCGGGCGCCTGCTCGCCCTCCCCCACGACGTACTCGGCTTCGCGCACCGCCTGGAAGTTGAATGCGGACGCGATCAGCTCGATCATGTCGAAGTCGAGTCGCTGGTTGATCGTCACCATCTGCCCGAGCTCCTTGAACGTGAACGCGACGATCTCCTTCGCCGGCACCTTCAGGATGCTGGCGAGCTCGGTCACGGTGATGAACTCGGTGACGCGCACCAGCGTCTTCTCGCGCTCTTTTTCCTCACGCCGTTTTTCTTCCTGGATGTCGCGGAAGCTCGGGCCCTCGTCGCGGCGGTGCACGCCTTTGCGCGCCACGGGCCCCTTGATCGAGGCGAGCGTGCGGGAGATGTTCTGCGCCACCGCCTCCTGGTCCACCAGCGACTTCTTGCCTTTCTTGCGCTTCTTTCCCTTGTCGCGGCGCCGCTCCTCGAGCGGTCCCACGCCGGGCGCCGCCGAGGCCACGGGGCGCGGGGGCGCGGGCGGACCGCCGCCCGGCGCCGCGCTGGCGACGGGCTTGGGACGCACCGGCGTGGGAATCACCGGCCGCGGGGGCGCGCCGAACGAGGCGGCGGAGGGCGGCGGCGGCGGGGAGGCCGCCGGCGCGGCGGTCGCGGCCGGCGCGGTCGCGAACGTCGGCTGCTCGCCGCGCGGCTCCTCGGCGGCGGGGAGATCCCTGAACAGAGCGGCCGCGCGCTCTTCGAGCGACGGTTTCTCCTCGGCGTCCACGGCCTTGGCCGCCTCGAGGGCTTCGCGGGCCTTGAGCTCACGCTCCGCTTCGACCGCCGCCTCGGCCTGGGCCTCGGCGTCGGCCGCGGCCACCTCAGCCGCCGTGCGGCGGCGCCGCATGGGCCGCGCCTCCGGCACCGCCGCGACGGGCTCGGCGGCGGCGGTCTTCGCCACGCGGCGCCGCTTGGGCGGGGCGGGCGCTTCCTTCAGCTTGCGCTTCTCGCGCTCCCAGCGCGCGCGCATCAGCGCCACCTGCTCGGGCTTGAGCGGCGACAGGTGACTGCGCACGAAGATGTCCTGCTCCTTGAGCATGCCGAGCAGCTGCTCTGAGGAGATGCCGAACTCCGCCGCCAAATCGTGTATCCGCGTCGTCGTCACTTACGCCTCCAAAGACGTCAAGCCGCGGGCCAGTCCCGCGTCTGCGACTCCGACCGCCTGCACCGGCGGCCGGCCGAGCCCCGCGCCCAACAGCCCGGCGCCCGGTCCCCGCACTATCGGCACCCCGCGCGCGCGCGCGAGGCGCTCCACCTTGTCCCGCGTGCGCGCGCTCGCATCCGCCGCCAGCACGACGCACCGCAGCCCGTCCCGCTGCAGCTTCGCCCGCACCCCCGCGACCCCCACGACCACCCGTCCGGCCCTGAGGCCGAGGCCCAGCAACCGGACGAGCCGGTCGGTCACGCCGGCTGGGCGGACGTGTCGCCCCCGGCCGGCGGCTCGACTGCCGGCCCCGGCTCGTCCTCGCCCCCCTCTTCCATCATCTCGTTCAAGAAGGTCATCAGTTTGTCGGCGAGCTCCGGGGTCATGGCGGCGATCTTGTCCACGTCCTCGCGCTCCAAGTCGAGGATGTCCTGGAGCGTCTTCTTGCCGGCCCGCTCGAGCAGGTCGACCAGCTCGACGGGCAAGCCCTTGAGCTCGCGCAGCGACACCTTGGTCGCGGCCTCTTCCTCGGGGGGCAGCGGCGCGAACAGCGGGCCCTCGCCGCCCCGCTCGAGCCACTCGCGGCTCGAGTACAGGTCGATCTTCCAGCCCGTGAGCTCGGACGCAAGGCGCACGTTCTGGCCGTTGCGGCCGATGGCGAGCGACAGCTGGTCCTCGTCCACGATCGCCTGGATCGTCTTGGTCTCGGGATCGGAGAACACGCGGGCCACGCGCGCTGGCGCGAGCGACAGCTTCGCGAAGCGCTCGGGATCGGGCGACCACGGCACGATGTCGATGCGCTCGCCGCCCAGCTCGTTCACCACGGCCTGGACGCGCGAGCCCTTGAGCCCGACGCAGGCGCCCACCGGATCGATCGAATCGTCGCGGGACGAGACGGCGATCTTGGTGCGGCTCCCCGCCTCGCGCGCCGTCGCGCGGATCTCGACGATCTGCTGCTGAATCTCCGGCACCTCGAGCTTGAACAGCGCCTTCACGAACAGCGGGTCGGCCCGCGACAGGATCAGCCGCGGCCCCTTGGGCGTCTCCTCGATTCGCTTCAAGACCGCCCGGATCGTGTCGCCCTGGTGGAAGTGCTCGCGGTGGTTCTGCTCGCGGTAGGGGATGATCGCCTCCGCCTCGCGAAACTTCGCCAGCATCACCACGATCTTGCCGCGCTCGATCTGCTGCACCTCTCCCGACAGGAGCTCGCCGACTTTGTCGGTGAACTCCTCGCGGATCCGCGCGCGCTCGCCCTCGCGCACCCGCTGGATGATGCGCTGCTTCGCCGCCTGCACCGCGGTGCGGCCGAATGCCTCGAAGGGGACTTCCTCTTCGAGCACGTCGCCAACCTGGAAGTCCGCGTCCTCGAAGCGCGCTTCCTCGAGCGCCACCTGGGAGCCCGGGTCCTCCACGGTCTCGACCACGGTGCGCAGCACGACGACCCGGATCGTACCCTTCAGCTCGTCGATGCCGATCTCGGACCGCACGTTGGGGCCGTAGCGCTTCACCAGCGCTGCGTGCAGCCCGTCCTTCAGCAGGTCGAGCAGCTCCGAGCGCTCGAGCTGCTTGGTGTTCGTCAGCTCACGGATCGCGGAAACAACGTCCGTCGTATTGGTCGTCATCGTGGTCCTCTATCGAGAGTCAGCCGTCAGCTACCAATCGACCGCCAGGCGCGCGTCGCGAATTCCGGTCAACGGCACCGGCCGCGGCGCCGCGCCCGCCGGCTCGAGCACGACCGTCGTCTCGTCGGGCACCGCCACGATGCGGGCGCGCACCCGGCCCAGGCCCGCGACCGTGGCCTGCACGTCACGCCCCACGAAGCGCAACCAGTGGCGATGCCAGCGCAGCGGCCGATCGAGTCCCGGGCTCGAGACCTCGAGCACGTAGCGCGGCCCCAAGGGCCCGCCCGCGTCGAGCCAGGCTTCCAGTGCCCGGCTCGCCATTGCGCAGTCGTCCACCGTCACGCGCCGCGACTCCTCGGGCGGCGGCCATTCGATGCGCACTTGAACGAGCGGCCGAGCCTGCGTGCCGCCGATACGGAGGTCGGCCAGTTCGAGGCCCAAGTCCCCGAGGCGGGCCCGAAATGATGCGACGAGACTGTCGGAGAGCATAAAAAAAAGCGCGGGCCGAACTTCGCCCGCTTCACCGGCCCGGAATCTATCCCGGGGACCGCGCGTGTCAAGCTGGGACGCCCAGGTACGCGATCATCCGTCCGTCCCGTCCACCCGACGCGCGATGCGAAAAAAAGTGCTCCCGATCGTGGGCGCTGCACCAGGGGGAGACGGACACCCCGGTGATGCCCAGCTCGGCCGCCTGCCGGGCCAGCACTTCGCGCAGGTCAACATGCCCAGAGCTAACCCCGGGCCGCCGGCCCGGGGTCAGCCGCTCCAAGACTTCAGAACCCACTTCATAGCACGACCCACAAATGCCAACGCCACAATGCATTACAATTTCCGGTGCTGTGACGAACGCCTCGCGCCGCAGCAGCTCCACTCCCTGCTGCAGCATGCCGCCCGCCGTACCGCGCCAGCCCGCGTGCAGCAGTGCCACGACGCGCTGCTTGGGGGCGACGAGATACACCGGGATGCAGTCGGCAACGGTCACCGTGAGCAACACGCCGGGGCTGCTGGTGGCGTGACCGTCCACGCCGTCGAGGATCAGCCAGCCCTCCTGTCCCGCCCGGTGCCACTGCACGGTGGTGCCGTGGATCTGGTGGCTCAGCACCAGCCCTGAGAAGGCGGGGCGGAACGCGGCGCGCAGCGCCCGCCAGCGCGTCATGACCTGGCCGACGTTCTCCTCGCTCCACAACCCGAGCGAGAACCCGCGCCCGGCTCCACGCGTGGTGACGCCCGCCACGACGCCGTAGCGGTCGGCCCAGTCGCGTAGCTCCATGCGGGGAACGGCCGGGTCCGCGACGGGTTGCTCGCGGACGGTCGGATAGGCGGATAGGCGGATAGCCGGATCGCCCCCCCCGCCCGACTCTGGCTGCGACGCTCCCCGCGCGGCCGACATGCTATCCGCCTATCCGCCTATCCGGCTGTCCCTCCAGGCGCTCGATCTGCGCCCCCAGCGCCCGCAGTCGTTCGTCGATCCGCTCGTAGCCGCGCTCGATCTGGCCGATGTTATGGATGACGGAATCCCCCTGGGCCGCGAGGGCCGCCAGGAGCATGGCCATCCCGGCCCGGATGTCGGGGCTCTCGACGACCCCGCCGCGCAGCGGGGACGGCCCGGAGATCACGGCGCGGTGCGGGTCGCACAGCACGATGCGCGCGCCCATGCCGATCAACTTGTCCACGAAGAACAGGCGCGACTCGAACAGCTTCTCGAACACGAGCAGCAGGCCTTCGCACTGCGAGGCGACGACGATCGCGATCGACATCAGGTCCGCCGGGAACGCGGGCCAGGGCCCGTCCTCCAGTTTCGGGACGTGGCCCCCCAGGTCCGGGCGGATGCGCCGCTCCTGGTCGGCGTCCACGATGAGCCTGGCGCGATCGAGGCGGGGCCGGACGCCGAGCCGCTCGAACGCCATCAGCGTGGCGCGCAGATCGTCGGGGCGCACGCCGTCGATCGTGACGGCGCCGTTCGTCACGGCCGCGAGCCCGAGGAACGATCCGATCTCGATGTGATCGGGGCCGAGCGTGAACGGCGCCGGACCGAGCGGCGCGCCCCCCTCGACGGTGAGGGTATTGCTGCCGATCCCGTCGATCCGCCCGCCCAGGCCGACCAGATAGCGCGCCAGATCCTGCACGTGCGGCTCGGAGGCGGCATTGCGGAGCACGGTGGTCCCTGCCGCCGCCACGGCGGCCATGAGGGCGTTCTCGGTGGCCGTGACGCTCGGCTCATCCAAGAAGATGTCCGCGCCGCGCAGCGTCTTCGCCTCGAGCTGGTACGTCGCGCCGACCGTGATCTCGGCGCCCAGTCGCTCGAGCGCGAGGAAGTGGGTGTCCACCCTCCGCCGGCCGATCACGTCGCCCCCGGGCGGCGGCAAGTTCACCCGCCCGAACCGCGCCAGCATGGGCCCCGCCAGCAGAATGGACGCGCGGATCCGGGCGGAGAGCTTGGGGTCGAGCTCCCGCGGCTCGGCCGCGGCGGTGTTCACCTCGACCGAGTTCGGCGCCGTCCACGCGACCGCCGCCCCCAAATGGGCGAGCAACTCGAGCATGGTCTCGACGTCGCGGATGTGGGGAACATTGTCGATGCGGCAGGGCCCGTCGGCGAGGAGGGTGGCCGCCAGGATGGGAAGCGCTGCGTTCTTGTTCCCCGCCGGGCGGATCGTCCCCTTCAGCGGGCGGCCGCCCGAGACGCGGAACGACGGAGGCATAGGTGACCGCAAGCTACGGCGCGGCTTGCGCACGCGTCAAGCGTACGCGAACGTTCGCCCTCGTGAATCCGGTTCTCGCGCTCGGGCTCCTCGCCGTCGCCGGGCTGCTCGCCGCGCGCCTGCCCCGCCCGTCGTCGCGCCGCCCGCTCTGGCTCGACCTCGCGATCACCGCCGGTGTTCCGCTCATCCTCCTCGGACTGGTGCTCGGACCCGGGATCGAGCTGCTCGCTCGGCCGCTGTTGCGCGCGCTCGACCCGCTGACCGCAGGCGCGATCGGGTGGATCGGGGCGGTGCTGGGCGCGCGGTTCGAGTGGCGCTACGCGCGCCGCATCCCGCGCGGCGCCTGGCTGCTCGCGGCGGCGGGAGCGGGGGCCGCCTTCCTCGCCGTGGCGCTGGGCGCCTGGCTGCTCACGCGACTCGTGCCGGGCCTCGCGGCCGGCTGGGCGCCGCGGCTCCCTGCCGTGCTCGCCATCGCGGCGGTGGCCGCGGCGTCAGGGCCCGCGGCGGTGACCGCAGCGGCGCAGGCCGTCGGCGTGGAGCGCCATCTGACACGCGCCCTCGGCCGCGCCGCGACACTCGAGACGGCCTGCGCCGCCCTCGCGATGGGCGCCCCGCTGGCGCTGCGTCATCCCTTGTCCTGGGCCGTCTTCGCCGTGGGCGGCGGGGCCCTCGTCGGGCTCGTGTGCGCGAGCGCGGCGCGCCTCATCCCGGCGAACGAGGACGTCACTCCGGCGGTCGTGGGCAGCGTGCTGTTCGGCGCGGGAATCGGATACGCGACCGACGTGTCGCCCTTCATGGTGTGCGCGCTCGCGGGCCTAGTCGCGGTGAATGCCTCACCTCGGCGGCGCGACGTGCGGGCCGCGCTGCGCGCGTCGCAGCGCCCGATCTACGCGCTCGTCCTGATCATCAGCGGCGCGCTGCTCGCACTGCCCACGCTCTGGATCCTCGCCGCGGTGCTGCTGTTGCAGGCACTCCGCATCGGCGCGCGCTGGCTGAGCGGGCGCTACGCACGGGTGGCGCTCACGCCGCGCGACCTGCCGCCGCACCTCGGGCTCGGCACGGTGGCCCAGGGCGGAGCGGCGCTGGCGCTCGCGCTCAACTATTTCCTCATGTACGGCGGCCAGGCCGAGAGTACGGACGCAGGTGTCGCGGTGCTGACGACGCTGGTGCTCGGCGTCGTGCTGGCGCAATTCGCGGCGCCGCCCCTGATGCGGCTTGCGGTGCGCGCCGGCCCGGCGCCGTTGACACCTGCACCCGCCCGCCCCGAGCTTACGACCAATGCGCCGGCGGACTGACCGAGCATGATTCCGTCCTGGGTGGCGGTGGTGACGGGGATCTCGCTGGCGATCCTGGCGCTGGCGGCCATCGCGATCGCCTTGTCGTCCGTCATCGCGGTGCTCGCCTTGCGGACCTTTCTGCGGATCCTCGAGCACCTGGCCGGACCCGCCGTGAGCGATGTCCGCCAGCTCGTGGCGACGATCCGGACCGAAGCGGAAAGTCTGGTGGGGACGTCGCGTGAGCTGCGCGGCCGGATCGTGAAGGCGGCGGACGCGGCCGAGACCCGTCTCGCCGATCTGGACGCCCTGTTCGAGGTCGTGCAGGAGGAGGTCGAAACGACGACGCTCGACGTAGCGGCCACGCTCCGGAACGTGCGGCGCGGCCTGGCGGTGCTCGATTGGGGGCGGCGCGCCATCAAGCGCCGGAGGAAGCACTGAGGGCGGGGCGCCTGGTGGCGGTGACGGCGGCGGCGCTCGCGGGCATCGCGCTGCTCCCGGCCGTGGCCCACGCGTGGACGCCGGGCACGCACGTCTACCTCGGCGAATCGGTGCTGGCGAACCTGCACCAGCTGCCGGCCGCCCTCGCCGACCTGCTACGGGCCTTCCCCTACGACTACCTGTACGGCAACATCGCGGCCGACACCTCGCTCGCGAAGAAGTACGCCCCCGTCGGGCGGCACTGTCACGCCTGGCACGTGGGCCAGGAGATCTTCGACCTCGCGCCGACCGACCCGCTGCGCTCGTTCGGGCTCGGGTATCTCTCGCACCTGGCCGCCGACGCCGTGGCCCACAATTTCTTCGTGCCGCGGCAGCTGGTGCTCACGTCGAGCACGGCCGCCCTGGGCCACAGCTACTGGGAGAGCCGCTTCGAGACCCACCTGGGCGAGGCCTACGCGAAAGAGGCGAAGGAGCTGATTCTCCAGGATCACACCCCCAGCGACACGCATCTCGACACCATCATTTCGCCGACCTTGTTCAGCGTGCGGACCAGTCGCCGGCTGTTCCGCGGGATGGTGCACCTGACGGAGAGCGAGAGCTGGCGCTGGGCGTTCCAGCTGATTCTCGAGAATACCCGGTGGGACCTTCCCGACGACGACGTCGAGCGCCACATGGCGGTGGCGTTCGAGTACGTGATGGAGATGCTGGGCGAGGAGGACGCGGCGGCGCGGCGCCTCGATCCGGCGGGCGACAAGGCGTTACGGCTCGCCAAGCAGATGCGCCGCCAGGCGCTGCACGAAGGCGGTCGCGAAGATCCGGAGCGGATGGAGCAGACGGCCGAGGAGCACTTCGGGCTGCCCGCGCCCGCGCTCGCCTATTGGCGGGCCTCCCAGGCGCAGCGACCCTGGCGCGACCGCTCAGGCGGGTAGCTTCTCCTCCAGGATCCGCTGCGCGAGCTTGGGGTCGGCCTTGCCGCGCGACACCTTCATCACCTGGCCGACGAAGAACGGCATCAGCTTCGTCTCTCCCTGCTTGTAGCGCACCACCTCCTGGGGGTGGGCCCCGAGCACCTCGGTCACCCAGCCCGATACGACGCCCGAGTCGGCGACCTGGACCACTCCGAGCGCCTCGGCGACGTTGCGCGGCTCCCCCCCTCGCTCCGCCACTTCGGCGAACACGCGCTTGGCCGCCTGCTGGCTGAGCGTGCCACCGCGTACCAGCCCGATGAGCTGTGCCAGGGCGCCGGGCGGCACGCGCAGCTGCTCCTCGTGAGTCTTCGCGTCGGCGAGGACCTCGTTGATGACCCAGTTCGCCCCGAGCTTGGCGTCCGCTCCGGCATGGACCACGGCCTCGTAGTAGTCGGCCACGGCGCGATCGCCGGTGAGCACGTCCGCGTCGGTCACGCTCAGGGCATACTGGGTCATGAAGCGCTCGCGCTTCATCGCGGGCAGCTCCGGGAGCTGCGCCTGTTGCTGGGCGATAAACTCCTCCGTGAGCGCGAGCGGCGGCAGGTCGGGGTCCGGGAAGTAGCGGTAGTCGTGGCTCTGCTCTTTGCTGCGCTGCGGGCGCACGCCGTTCGTCTTCGAGTCGTACAGCAGCGTCTGCTGCGCGACGACGCCCCCGCCCTCGAGCAACGCGATCTGACGGTCGCGCTCCACGGTCAGCGCCTTCTCGACGTACGCGAACGAGTTGATGTTCTTCACCTCGGTCTTCGTGCCCAGCGCCGTCTCGCCGGCGCGCCGCACCGAGACGTTGGCATCCACGCGCAGGCTCCCCTTTTCCATATCGCAGTCGGAGATCCCCGCGTACTCGAGCACCTGCTTCAGTGTCTGGAGGTAGCGCCGGGCTTCCGGCGGTGAGCGGAAGTCGGGGCCAGTGACGATCTCGATCAGCGGCACGCCGCAGCGGTTCAGGTCGATCGCGGTTTCCTTCGGGAAGCGGTCGTGCAGCGACTTCCCGGCGTCCTCTTCCACGTGCAGCCGCACGATGGACGCGGTGGTGAGCCCGCGGTCCGGCGACACATACGACAACGCCCCCTGGGTGGCGAGCGGTTGCTCGAACTGGGAGATCTGGTAGCCCTTGGGAAGATCGGGATAGAAGTAGTTCTTGCGGGCGAACACGCTCTTGGGGTGCAGCGTGCAGCCGAGCGCGAGCGCGGCCCGCACGGCGAGCTTCAGCGCCTGCTCGTTCGGCACGGGGAGCGCGCCCGGGAGCCCGAGGCACACCGGGCACACGTTGGTGTTGGGCGGCGCGCCGAACGCCGCCGAGCAGCCACAGAACATCTTGGACGCGGTGCGCAGCTGCACGTGCGTCTCGAGACCGATCACGGTCTCCCAGCCGCCCGCAGGGGTCACGTGTCTTCGGCCGCGGGCACCACGCGCTCGAGCGCGTACGCCGCCTCGATCATCTCATCTTCCAGGAAGGCCTGGCCGATGAGTTGCCCGCCGATCGGGAGTCCCTTGACGCGGCCGATGGGGAGCGACATCGCGGGCAGACCGGCGAGGTTCGCGGTCACGACGAAGATGTCCGACAGGTACATGGCGACCGGATCGTCGAGCTTCTCCCCCGCCTTGAAGGCCGGGGTGGGAGTGGTGGGTGTGAACAGCAGGTCGACGCCGCGGTCGAACACGTTCCGGAAGTCCTGGGCGATCAACGCCCGCATCTGCTGCGCCCGGCGATAATAGGCGTCGTAATAGCCCGACGACAACACGTACGTCCCGACGAGGACGCGCCGGCGCACTTCGGGCCCGAACCCTTCGCCCCGCGTGGTGCGATACAGCGCGCGCACGTCCACCGCGCCGTCGAAGCGCGGCCCGTAGCGGGCGCCGTCGTAGCGCGCCAGGTTGGACGACGCCTCCGCCGGGGCGATGATGTAATAGGTCGGTACGGCGTACTGGGTGTGCGGCAACGACACCTCCCGCACCGCCGCGCCCAGCTCCTTCAAGAGCCGGATCGCCCGATCGCAGGCGCGCCGCACCGCGGGTGCCAGGTCGGGCGGAAAGTACTCCTTCGGGACGCCGATCACGAATCCCTGGAGCGATTCGGGGACCGTGGGGAGCCGGAGCGAGTCGCGCGCCTCGCACGTCGAGTCTCTGGGGTCCCGCCCGCTGATCACCGACAACACGCGCGCCGCGTCGTGCACGCTGCGGCCGAACACCCCGATCTGATCGAGCGACGAGCCGAACGCCACGAGCCCGGAACGGGACACGCGGCCATACGTCGGCTTGATGCCGACGACCCCGCAGAACGAGGCGGGCTGGCGCACCGAGCCCCCGGTTTCCGAGCCGAGACCGGCGGGCACGGCTCCTGCGGCCACGAGCGCCGCCGAGCCGCCCGACGAGCCGCCCGGCACGCGCGTCTTGTCGAAGGGGTGCAGCGCCCGGCCGTACGCCGAGTGCTCGGTGGACGATCCCATCCCGAACTCGTCGCAGTTGGTCTTCCCCGCGATGAGCGCCCCGGCCGCCTTGAGCTTCGCCACCGCAGTGGCCTCGTACGGCGAGCGGTAGCCCTCGAGGATCTTCGAGCCGCACGTGGTCGTGAACTCGAGCGTGCAAATGTTGTCCTTGACCGCGACCGGCATGCCGTACAGCACGCCGGAGGGGTGCGCGGCTTGCGCCTGCCTCGTGAGGGACTGGCGCAGCTCTTTCGACGGCGTGAGGCAGGCGTTGAGGCGCTTCGCTCGGACGATCCGATCGGCCGCCGCCTTGGCGCTCGCGAGCGCCTCGCCCGGGTCGCTCATCCCTCTTGCTCGAACTGACCCAACTTCGGCACCAGGAAGAACCCGCTGCGGAACGCGGGCGCGAGCTCGCTGGGCCCGAACGCGAGCGGCCACGGCCTGACCTCGTCGGGGCGGAACCGCACCGCATCCGGGCCCGGCACGAACGGCTTGGCGGTCTCGGTCGCCGGCACGGCGCCGATCTGAGCGACGAACTCGAGGATGCGCGACATCTGCTCCGTGAGCACCGGTAGCGTCTCCTCGTCCACGTCGAGCTCCGCCAACCGCGCGATCTTCAGCACCTCCTCACGTGTGACGCTCATGCGCTCTCCCACTCGCGCTCGAGGCCCGCGTAGGCGACGAGCAGCTGCTTGGTTCCGATCTCAGAGTCGTCGAATTCCACCACGACCTTCAACTCGCGCCCGGCGCCGGAGACGGCGCGAACGACGCCGCTGCCGAACTTGCGGTGCCGCACGCGCTCGCCGGCGACGTAGCGGGGCGCGTCCTGCGACGCTTCCTCTTCCCACTCGATCGCCGCGGGCGCCGGGCGCCGCGTTCCTCCCGCGCCGCTTCCGCCCGAGCGTCGCGCCCGGTCCCACTGTGGCGCTGTGCCCCGCTCCTCCACCACCGACGGCGGGAGCGCCTCGAGGAACCGGGACGACTCCGACAGCTCGAGCCGGCCGTTACGATAGCGGGTACGCGCCCATGAGAGATACAGTTTTTCGCGGGCGCGCGTGAGCCCCACGTAACACAGCCGGCGCTCCTCCTCCAACCCGCCGGGCTCCCCCGCCGCGCGCGCCAGGGGAAACAGTCCGTCCTCGAGCCCGGCGAGCGTCACCACCGGCCACTCGAGTCCCTTGGCCATGTGCACCGTCATGAGCGTCACGCCGGTCGGGTCGCCGGTGCCCTGATCCGCGGACGTCACGAGAGCAGCTTGGGTGAGATACCGCTCGATCAGCGTCGCCGCCTTCGCCCTTCCCTCTTCCCCCGCCTCATCCCCGCCCTCCTCCCCCTCTTCCACCGCCGTCTCGGCCCAGGCCGCGGCGCCGGCGATCAGCTCCTGCACGTTCTCCAGACGCTCGATCCCCTCCGGTCCTTCGTCGGCGAGGTACTGGCCGTAGCCCACGGCGGCGATCACCTGCTCGAGCGCGGTGGCCGGATCCGCGTCCCCGAAGCGCCCCCGCAGCTCATCGAGCAGGCGGGCCAGCGCCTGGAACGCCTCCCGCACGTTGGGCCGGAGATCGGAGATCCGCTCGGCGGCGCGAGCGGTCTCGAGCAGCGGCCGCCCCCACTGGGCCGCCGCCCGGAGCAGCTGGGAGAGCGAGGCGTCCCCGATGCCGCGGCGCGGCACATTCACAATTCGTACGAACGCCTCGTCGTCGGCGGGGTTCGCGATGAGTCGCAGATAGGCGAGCACGTCTTTCACCTCACGCCGCTCGTAGAAGCTCACCGCCCCGACGAGCCGGTAGGGGATCCCCCGGAAGCGGAACGCCTCCTCGAGCGGGCGGGACTGGGCGTTGGTGCGGTACAGGATCGCCATCCCTTCATAGGGGACGTCGGCCCCGGCGGCGCGCCGCGCCAGCTCCGCGGCGAGCCATTCGGCCTCGTCGCGCTCGTCCGCCGCCGCGACCGAGCCGGCGCGCATTCTCGGCGATCACCCCGTTCGCGGCGTCGAGGATCACCTGGGTGGAGCGATAATTCTGCTCCAGCTTGATGAGCGAGGCGCCGGGGAAGTCCTGCTGGAACGACAGCATGTGTCGCACGTCGGCGCCGCGCCAGCCGTAGATCGCCTGATCGTCATCCCCCACGACGCACAGATTCGTATGCTGGGCCGCCAGCAGTTTCACCAGACGATACTGGGCGGAGTTCGTATCCTGGAACTCGTCGACCAGCACGTGCTCGAACCGGCGCTGCCAGTAGGCGAGGCGCTCGGGGTGTTCGCGGAACAGGGTGAGCGGATGCAACAGCAGGTCGTCGAAGTCCATGGCGTTCGCCTGCCGCAGGGCCGGACCGAGCGTCGCGTAGATCTCCGCGGCGACGCGCTGCAGGGGACTCTCGGCCTGGGCCCCCAGCTCCTCGGGCAGCAGCATGCGGTTCTTCGCGCCCGAGATCACGGCGTGGATCGCGCGCGGCGGGTTGGCCTTGGGCGAAAGCCCGCGCTGCTCGAGCAGGCGTTTGATGAACGACTCGGAGTCGTCCTGATCGTAGATCGTGAAGTTCGGCCCGAATCCGAGGAGCGCCGCCTCGCGCCGCAGCAGCCGGGCCGAGAGCGAGTGGAAGGTGCCGATCCACAGGCCCTTCGGATCGGCGCCGAGCAACGCGGCCACGCGGGCGCGCATCTCGCCGGCGGCTTTGTTCGTGAACGTGACGGCGAAGATTCGCTGGGGCGCGACGCCCCGCTCCTGGATCAGGTAGGCGATCCGGGCGGTGAGGACACGGGTCTTGCCGGAGCCCGCGCCTGCGAGCACGAGCAGCGGACCGCCGGGGTGTCGGACCGCCGCCTGCTGCGCGGGATTGAGCGCCAGGCTCATGCGGATTCCGGGTTCCGGGTCCCGGGCCCCGGGAGGGGCGGGGCGAGGGGAAACTCCAGCACGAACACGCTGCCGGCCCCATCGGCCCCGGGCTGGTAGGACACCCGCCCGCCATGCTGCTGCTCCACGATCCGGCGGGCGAGGGCGAGGCCGATCCCCCAGCCGCCGGCCTTGGTGGACATCCCCGGCTCGAACAGCCGGGCGCGGACCTCGGCCGACAGGCCGGGGCCGTCATCGTGCACGCTCACGCGGGCCGCCGTCCCCAGGGCGTCCACCGTGACGTCGATGCGGCCACCGCGCCCCGACACCGCATCGATCGCGTTCTTGATCACCGCTTCCAGCGCCCACTCGATGAGGACCGGGTCGCCGAGCGCGGTCGGTCCCGGGCCGGCCGCGGCGAGCCCCAGGGTCACGGGACTCGCGAGGGTCGGCAGCCGCGGCCGGAAATAGCTCACGACACGCTCCGCCACCGCGCCGAGGCCCACGGGCTCGCGACGCGCGGGGCGGCCGATCCGCTCGAATCGTTTCGCGACGCGCTCGAGGCGTTCCGCATCGGCTTCAAGATGATCGGCCAGCTCGCTCAGCGGTGTACCCGGGTTTTCCCGCACGTAGGCAATCCATCCCGTGAGACTCATCAACGGCGTGCCGAGCTGGTGAGCGGATTCGCGCGCCATCGCCACCCACAGGCGGTCCCGAGCCGCCGCGACCTGCGAGCGGTACGCCCACACGGCCAGCAAGGCGAGACCCACAAAGACCGCTCCTTCCAGCACGGCCAGGACCATGAAGCGACGTGCGGCCGGGAGCGGGCCGTAGTGAATCGTGCCGACGCCGGGCTGGACGATCGGCGCGTTCACGCCGTCGAGGGCGGCGATCCAGCGCCGCAGCGCGGCGCTGTCCGCCTCCGCCGCGGCGGGTGCATTCGCCGCGGCGGTCACGTGTCCCGCGGTGTCCGTGACCGCGATCGGGACACCCAGCGTGCGCACCTGGGCCGCGAGGTCCAGCAGGGCGTTCGTGGCGGCATCGGCCCGAGGGTCGTTCAAGCCGGCGAACACGCGCCCCAGCAGCCGGCTGGTGTCGCGGGCGTCGTCCCGCAGGTGCCGGGCCACCACCCAGGCGTAGCCCGCGCTGAGGCCACCCAGCAGCAACGCCAGCGCGACGACGGCGCGCGGCCCGGCACGCCGCAGCGCCTCGTTACCCGCCACCGGCCGCCGCGAGGCGCTCGGTCCCCGCGTAGGGCGCGAGCGCCGGGGGAAGGACCACGGCGCCGTCCGGCTGCCGGTGCGTCTCGAGGAGCGCGGCGATGGTGCGCGGCAGGGCCACGCCCGAGGCGTTCAGGGTGTGCACGAACTCGGGCTTGCTCCCCGGCTGCGGCCGGCACCGGATGTTGGCGCGGCGCGCCTGAAAATCGGTGAACGTGCTCGAGCTCGAGCACTCGAGCCACGCACCTACCCCCGGCGCCCACACCTCGAGGTCGTACGTCTTGGCGCTCGCGAACCCCACGTCCCCCGCCGCGAGCAGCACGACCCGATAGGGGAGCTCGAGACGCCGCAGCACTTCCTCGGCGTGGCCCGTGAGTCGCTCGTGCTCCGCCGCCGACGCCGCGGCGCGGCTGAACCGCACGAGCTCCACCTTGTCGAACTGATGCACCCGCAGCAGCCCGCGCGTGTCCTTGCCCGCCGCGCCCGCCTCACGGCGGAAGCACGGCGTGTACGCGACGTAGCCACGCGGCAGCGTCGCGCCGTCCACGATCTCCTCGCGCAGCAGGTTCGTGACGGGGACCAGGAGAGGCGGCTCGACTTCCACGTATCCATGCTCGCGCGTGTGCAGGTCCAACATGAAGTTGATCAGCGCGCGCACGAGCCGCGCGCCGGCCCCGACGAACAGCGGGAACCCCGAGCCGGCCAGCTTGGCGCCCCGGGCCAGATCGAGGATCCCGAGCGCCTCGGCGATCTCCCAGTGCGGCGGCCCGCCCGCCCGCGCCGGCTCGCCCCAGGCGCGGACGATCTGGTTCTGGCGGGCGTCTCCGTCCGGCAACTCGGGGAGCGGGAGGTTCGGGACGAACAACGCCTTCCGCTCGAGCTCGGCCTCGAGCTCGCGGAGCTCGAGGTCGAGCCCGGCGATGCGGTCGCCCAGCTGCTTGCGCTGCGTACGAACGTCGGCCGGCAGCGCGCCCTGATCCTTCATCAGGCGCGCGTCGCCCTGGGCGGCGGCGTTGCGTTCGGCCTTGAGCTGGTCCAACTGGCCCGTGAGCGCGCGCCGCCGGATGTCGAGGGCTTCGAGCTCGTCGAGCAGGCGCGTGATGCTCGCATCGCCGCGGCGGGCAAGCGCGGCCCGCACCTGGTCGGGCGAGGCGCGGAGCAACTTGAGGTCGATCACCGGATTACTGCGTCGGGATGCCCGGCGCGAGTCCGCGATAGCCGCAGTTTTGGTCCACCAGGATCCGGAAGTCGATGCGACGCGCCGTCGTGTCGACCGCGACGACCACCAACTTCGCGTAGGAGAACACCGTGACACCGAACAGGCAGCCGGTGGGACGCGACCGCACGATCAGCACGGCTCCGGAGTCCGCCACCAGCCCCCGGTCCAACACGTAGCCGCCGGTCGGCGCCAGCTTGATCGAGTCGAACGGCACGCTCGCCAGTTGCAGCCCGGAGGATTGTCCCAGCCCGACGGCGCCCGTCGGGAGCAGCACCGGTCGCCGCAACGAATCGAAGTTGAAGGCGAAGTCGAACGCCGCGGTTTGGTCGGTCCGCACCAGCGGATGGCCCGTGAGCCGGCCAGTGAGATCGTAGGCCGACGGCGTCGCGATCGGCGTGCCGAACAGGGCGTACAGCGAGGTGGTGTCGACCACGTTGTCGATCCCCGCCGCGGGGAGTCCCGTGGTGTCGCTGCACGCGGCAGCGAGCACGACGAGCCCGGTGACGGCGACGGTGGGCGCGAACCACGGGCAGCGGCGAGACATGCGGTGCCGGAGAAGATACTGGACGCCGTCCGAGTGGGTCAACCCGCGATCGCTGCTTGACTTCGCTCGCATCCACTCCTAGGTTGGCCGTCCGTATGGCGACGATCCGGGAAGTGGTGGAGGCGCTCAGCCGGCGTCCCGGCGTGGACGCCGTGGTGGTCGTCGGCCGGGACGGCCTGCCGATCGACTCCCACACCAAGAACGGCCTGGATCCCGAGAACGTCGCCGCCCTCCTGCCATCGGTGATCAACGGCATGACGCAGCTCGGCGAAGCGGCGCGGCGGGGGGAGTTCGGCACCGGCGTGCTCGAGTTCGGCAAGGGGCTCGCGGTCGTCTCGGTGCTCAACGCCGACGCCGTACTCGTCGTGCTGGTGCAGCCGTCCACCAACGTGGGCGGACTGCTGTACGACCTGCGCCGCCACCGCTCGGCCATCGCCGGCCTGCTCTGAGCGGGAGCCGGCGGCGTGGCAGCTGCACCGCGACACCTGCTCGTCGTGGATGACGAGCCGCACATCGGACTCCTGCTCCGACCACATCTCGAGCACGTCGGCTACCGGGTGAGCCTCGCCCGCACGCTCGGCCAGGCGCGCGGCGTGCTCGCCGACCCGCGCACGCCGGTCGACGCGGTGTTGCTCGATCTCCACCTCCCCGACGGCTCGGGGTTGGACCTGCTGCGGGATCTGCGGGGCGCCGCCGCGACCCGCAGCCTGCCGGTCATCGTCCTGACCGCCGAGGGCGAAGATCGCGTGTTGGACGAAGCCGAGCAGCTCGGCTCCGCCCTGCTCACCAAGCCGTTCAGCCCCACGAAGCTCGTGGCCCGCATCGGCACGCTGCTGGGAGACGCCCCCCCTCCGTCGTCTTCGTCCCGCCCGCCGGGCGAGTCGCGGTGAGCACCTGGGCCGCCATCCTCGCGGGTGGCTCGGGCACGCGCTTCTGGCCGCTGTCGACGCCGCAGCGCCCCAAACAGTTCCTGCCCCTGGCGGGGGACCGGCCGCTGCTGGTCCAGGCGGTGGAGCGTCTCGAGGGGCTCGTGCCCGCCGAGCGGGTGCTCATCCTCACGGGTCCGTTCCTGGTGGACCAGGTGGCGGCCGCCGTGCCGCAGATCCCGCGGCCGCAGATTCTGGCCGAGCCGCGCGCCGCGTCGACGGCCCCGGCGCTCGCGTGGGCCGCGCAGTGGATCTCGCAGCGCGATCCCGGCGCCGAGATGCTGTCGCTGCACGCCGACTGGGCGGTGGGGGACGATCGCGCCTTCCGCTCCGCCGCCCGCACCGCGCTGGGCGTGGCGCACGAGTACGACGTGCTGGTCACCGTCGGCGTCCCGCCGACCCGGAACGACACGGGGTACGGCTACATCGTCCCCGGCAAGCCACTGGGCGGCGCCCGCGCCGTGCGGCGCTTCGTCGAAAAGCCGAGCGCGGCCCGCGCGGCGTTGCTGCGGCGCCGGGGAGCGCTCTGGAACACGGGTCTGTTCGCCTGGGGCGTGGCGCGCTTCCTGGGGGAGGCGGGCGCGTACGCGCGCGAGCTCAAGAGCGCCTGGCCCAAGCTGTCGGCGGGGGACGTCGCGGGGTTCTTCGGCGCCGCGCAGCCCGTCGCCGTCGACGTGGCGGTGCTCGAGCGCACCAAACGGCTGGCGGTGGTCACCGGGGCGTTCCAGTGGGACGACATCGGCTCCTGGGATTCGCTGCTCCGCATCCGCCGGCCCGATGCCCGCGGCAACGTGATCGTGGGCAACGTGACGTTGGGGGACGACGTGCGCCGCTCCGTCGTGTGGTCCGAGAGCGAGCATCTCGCCGTCGTGGGAGTCGAGGACATGGTAGTGGTGCGCGCCAATGGGCACACGCTCGTGATCCCGACCGGGCGGGCGGAACGCCTCAAGGCGCTCGTGCTAGAGCTGTGAGTCACGCCCTCTACCTGCTCGACCCGGATCCCTCGCCCGTCTGGGCCCCGTTCGCCGGTGCGCGCCCCATCTCGGAGCTGCGGGCCGGCGCCCAGCTGATCCGCGAGCGCTGGGAAACGTTCGCGGGCACGGAGGCGACCGCGATCTTCGCCCTGCCCCACCTCGCGGGATTCGTCGAGCCGGGCGTGCCGGTGGTGAAGGCACGGCACCCCGTCCCGGGGCCCGCCGTGATCGGGTCCTCGACGTTCGTCCCGCGCGGCCTGGCGCCGCCCCTCCCCGCCGCCGCGTTCCGTCTCAGCTGCCAGGGTGTGACCGTGGGGTGGGGCGTCGGCAGCGGCTCCACCTGGGACGGCCCGCGCGCCGACGCGGCGAGCGTGGAGGTCGCAGGGGTCGTCCTCCACGGAACCTACGATCTCGTCCGCGGGCTCGAGCGGCAGCTCGCGGGAGACCTGCGGGCGCGCCTGGGCGACCGCGATCCCCTCCCGGCGGGCTGCCTCGTGCTGGGCGACCCGGCGGGCGTCGCGGTGCACGACGCCGGCCTGGAACCGGGCGTGGTCTTCGATGTACGTCAGGGACCGATCGTGCTGGAGAGCGGCGTGGAGGTGCGCGCGGGCACGCGACTCGAAGGGCCGCTGTGGGTCGGCGCGAACACCCAGCTGCTCGGCGGACCGATCCGCACGTCGGCGATCGGCCCCCATTGCCGCGTGCGCGGCGAACTCGCGGCGTGCGTCTTCCTGGGGTACGCCAACAAGGCGCACGACGGCTTCGTCGGGCATTCCGTGATCGGCCGCTGGGTGAACCTCGGCGCGGGCACGATCACCTCGAACCTGAAGAACACGTATGGCCCGATCCGGCTCGAGGTGGCAGGCGCCGCGATCGACACCGGCCTGACCAACCTCGGCAGCCTGATCGGCGACCACGCCAAGACGGCGATCGGCACACTGCTCGGCACGGGCACGGTGATCGGCGTCGGGGCCAACGTGTTCGGCGCAGTGCGCCCCCCCAAATACATCCCGCCGCTCGCGTGGGGGGTAGGAGAGGCGAGGGGGGAGGCGGGCACGCGGCTCACCCAGGACGGTTTTCTCAAGATCGCCGAGCGCGTCCTGCCCCGCCGAGACGTCGCCGTAGACGAGGCGACCCGCACCATGTTGGCGCGCATTTACGAGTGGGCCGCGCGCTGACGAGACGCGCACCCCGTTGCCCCGTCGGCCAGCAGTGCGCACATTGGTCAGTTCGCCCAAACGGAGCGGTATGACCGGTACGGATCAGCACCGCCACATCGGCAAGTTCGAGCTGCACGAGCTCATCGGGGAAGGCGCGATGGGCGCGGTGTGGAAGGCGTACGATTCCGTCATCCGCCGCTACGTCGCCCTCAAGATCCTGAGCGGCGCCGTTGGACGCACGCAGGACGCACGCGCCCGCTTCCTGCGGGAGGCGCGCGCCGCCGGCGGGTTGCAGCACCGCAACATCGTCACGATCTACGACTTGGGCGAAGCGGACGGCCAGCTGTTCATCGCGCTCGAGCTGGTGGACGGGCGGGACCTGAGCGAACTGATCGCGGCCCAGGAATCGCTCACCCTCGAGCGGAAGCTCGACATCGCGATCGACGTGCTCCAGGGCCTCGCCTACGCCCACGGACGCGGCGTGATCCATCGCGACATCAAGCCGTCCAACGTGCGCATCGCCTCCGACGGCTCCGTGAAGATCATGGACTTCGGAATCGCGCGCCTGCAGACGGCGGACATCACCGGCTCGGGCGCGATCGTCGGCACCCCCACCTACATGGCGCCGGAGCAGATCACCAACGGGCCCATCACGCCGGCGACCGATCTGTTCGCCGTGGGGTGCCTGCTGTACGAGCTGCTGTCGTATCACAAGCCGTTCGAAGGCGAGACGGTGCACGGCGTGCTCTACCAGGTCCTCACGACCGATCCCAAGCCCATCCACGCGCTGGCGCCGTCCCTTCCCCTGGCGCTCGGGCGCGTGGTGGCGAAGGCGCTGAACAAGGTGCCCGAGGACCGCTACGAGACCGCGCGTCACATGCAGTCTGCGCTTTCCGGCATCCGGGCGGCGCTCTCGGGTGCCTCCGAGCCCACGGCGCGGCTGGCCCCCCGGTGGACGCCGCTCCCCGACGCCGCACTGCGGCTCGTGACCCACATGTCGCTCAAGTGGCGGGCGGCGGTATTGACGGCGCTCATGGTGACCGCGCTCACGCTGCTGTACGTGTCGCGCTCGCCGTCGCCCTCCGCGGCACCGTTGGAAACCGATGCGACGGCCACGCTCGACCAGCTGCTCGCCTATCCGCTGCCGACGGGGCTCAACGCGGCCCTGACGGCGCAGCGTGATTCCGCGCTGGCCGCCCGCGACCGGGCGCACCGCGCCGGGGCGATGAAGAACAACGTGCCGTCGCTGCTCTTGGCGGAGACGGTGCTCCAAAACGCCGAGCGCGCGGTACGGGCCGGCGATCAGGCGCACGCCACGAGCGGGTACCTGAGCGCGGTGACGCAGTATGCCAAGGCGCAGCACGAAGCCGAAGGGCTGCGGCGCGAGGCGCAGCAGGCGATCGGCCGCGCGACGCCGGTGGTGCACGCCCTCGCGACACGTCCGGAGGCGGGCCGCGCCGGGACATCACTGGCACGAGCCGAATCGCTGTTCGTCGCCATGGAGTACACGCTCGCGAAACTCGCCGCGCTCGACGCCGAGCAGGTCGGCGTGGCGGCGGGCGTGGCGCCGCCAAGCCCGCAGCCTCCCGATCCGCGGGCGGCCGTCACGGTGCTTTTGCAAGACCTCGAGCGCGCTGTCTCGAGCGAGCGCGTCGCGAACCTGCGCGTCCTGATGCCCGGCATGGTGGAACAGGACGTGGCGGGCTGGGAGCGGTTCTTCCGGCAGTATACCCGTCTCACGGCACGGTATGCGCTCGAGGGGATCACGGTACGCGGCGACGAGGCGCACGCCACGGTCCGGACGCTCTACACCTACATGCCGGCGCCGGGCGGCGCTCAGAGCGAGAGCCGGTTGCGCCAGACGATTCGCTTCCTCAAGACGCCGGACGGCTGGCGGGTCGCCGACATCCGGAACGTGCCGTAGCGGCCTGCTGAAAAAGCGGATCCTTCGCGCCTTCGGCGCTCAGGATGACAGGCTCGCTCCTTTAGCGATACAAGAAAAATGGGGCGTGCTGGTTCGAGGCACTTCCCGATCCATCATCTCTCTTTTTTCTCTTTCACATTTTTTTACGGAAGCCGCCCTGCGCTGTCATCCTGAGCGAGCGCGCGGAACGCGCGCGAGCGAAGGATCTCTCTAGGGCGCTCAGTCCCAGGCGCGCTCGGTCGCGGCCGGCGGCGGCGGGATGGCCACGGAGTCGGCCCGGACGGTCGGCGGGCCGACGCGCCGCATACTCACCGGTTTCTCGAGGTCCCCGCCCGACAGCGTCAGCCTGTCGCCGCCGAGCTTCATGCCGTACACCTGCCAGACGCCGTCCCCCAACGTGATCCACAGGCTGTCCCCGACGACCCGCCACCGCGCCACCTGGTCGCCGAACTGCGCCGAGCTGTCGCTGCGGACCATGATGTCGCGGATCTCGTCCTCAGCCTTCGCTTGCCACTTTCCCTCGAGGCGGGCGTGCCGCGGGGGGGTGGCCTGAGCGGCGAGACGGGGCCCGAGTCCGAGCAACAGCAGGAGGGCGGAGAGGCGCAGCATGACGGTGGCTCAGGTCCCCGCGGCGCGCACCGGCGTCCGCTCGTCGGTCATCACCGCCAGCTTCGGCTCCCACTGCTGCATCATCCGCACGAAGGCTCCCGCCAGCTCGGGATCGAACTCGACGCCCGCCCGATCGCGCACGTACGCCAGCGTCTTGTCTTGCGGCCATGCCTCCCGGTAGGGGCGGTTGGTGCGCAGCGCATCGTACACGTCGCACACGTGCACCAGCTTGCTCGCGTGGTGGCAGTCGCGCCGGAACCGCATGACCGGGTAGCCCCCGCCGTTCAACATGATGTGATGCTCGTAGGCCACCACAGCGGGTAGCTCGAGCTGCTCCTCCGACTTAAGGATGATGCGGGCGCCTTCCACCGGATGCTGGTTCATGAGCGCGCGCTCCTCGTCCGTGAAACGACCGGGTTTGGTGAGCACGTCGAGCGGGATCGTGACCTTGCCGATGTCGTGCAGCAGACCGGCGATGCCGAAGGCCCGCACGTCCCGCGCTCCCAACCCCAGGTGCTCCGCCAGCGCCATGGTCAACACCGCGACGTTCATGGAGTGGGTGGTCGTGTACTGGTCGAACTCCTTGAGCTGCAGCAGCGGGATCACGAGCTGGCGGTCGCTGTGCATCGCGATCGACAGGGACCGCACCACCGCCTCCGCCTCGGTGAGCGGTACCACGCCTTGGGACTTGACCGCGTCCTGGAACCAGCGGACCGTGTCGGCCTCTTCGCCCAGCGAGTAGCTGATCGTCGCCGTCGCGACCGGCGGCTCGGCCTGCCCCGCGTCGCCCTTCACGCCCACCGACCCGAAGCGGATGCTCGAGCGGCGCAGCTGATGCGCCTCCGACGTGTCGATCGCGGAGAGCGTCAAGCGGGCCAGCACGTCGTCCAGGAACCCTTCGAATTCCTCGCGGCTCACGCGATCGGCGAACTCGAGCCGCTGGATGCCGGCCTGGGCGAGGCGGCGGGACCAATCCCACGCCTTGAGCTCACGCACCGGCAGGTTCCCGAACACGATCTCATCGCCCAGGAAGGTGAACAGCGCATGGGGCGCCGCGGACTGGAGGTCGTGCAGCTCCTGGAACGCGTCGTCGATCGCGCGCTCGCGCGCGGGATGCCCTGCGCCGTACAGGGTCATCGCCGCGAGGGCGTGCGCGAAGGCCGACAGGAAACCCGCGGGGCCGCTCAGGACGCGCTCCGCCGCTCGCCCGTGTCTGCCGCAGCCCGGACGTCGGGGTCGCTCGAATCCGCGGCCCGGCGCAACAGCGCACGCGCCCGCGGATCCTGTTGCCACCCGCTCGCGAGCCCGGCCAAGGCGGCCAACAGTTCCGGGGACTTGGGCGGCAGTTTCTCCCGTCCGAACAGTGTCCGGCCGGTCGAGGCCAGCCGCAGCAGCGTCGTGAGCGCCGCCGGCGCCCGGGCGTGGCCCAGGGCGCGCACCGCGAGCGTCCGCACGTCGGGCGGCAGCGCGCGCTCCGTGGCGCGTCCGGCCAACACCGGTACCGCGCTGTCCGGGCAGCTCTGGAGTGCCACTGCCAGACCGAGTGCCAGCCGCAGCGTGCGGGGATCGTGATCCTGGAGACCGAGCGCCAGCGCCTCGTCCCGCGCGGCGGGAAGCTTCACCTGGACCTTCACCGCCTGCCAGCGCACGCGGGCGTCCGCGTGGCGCAAGTAGGCCGCCGCGGAAAACCCCGGCGGGAGCGGCGACAGGTCCTCCAGCAGCGCGAGCATGTTGCGGGTGACGTACCAGCGTGAGTCCTCGAGCCGCGGGATTACGACCGGAGCGATCTCCGGCCCCATCCTGGCGAGCTGGGCGAGCAGGCCGCGGCGCACCCCACGCGCCTCCGCCGCGGCAAGCGCATCCAGTAGCGGAGCCGCCGCCAGGAGCCCCACCCGGGGCACCAGCCGCTCCAACGTCTTGAAATCCACCGGATCGCGCGTGGCGAGCTGTCGGACGACGTCCGCAGTGGCGAGGCGCGCCCACACCTGGGCCGCGGCCCCTTGCGACTCGGGGACTTCGGCCAGCGCATCGAGCAGCTGGCCGAGCCGCCCCTCCTGCGCCACGCGATCCGCCGCGCCGAGCACGTGCGCGTTGACGGTGTCCACCTCGAGCGCCATGGCGACGATGCGATCGGGCTCGGTCGCGTATTCGCCCCCGGTCGCGGCGCGCGCCGGCGCCGCCCGGGCCATGCGCTGCAGCGCGGCGCCATACGCGTCCGGGTTCGGGTCCGCCAGCGTCCAGCCCTCGAGCAGCCGGCGCACCTGGTCGCGCAACGCGGCGTCCGCCTGGGGCCGCACCTCGGGCGCCCCCCCCTCCGCGTGCGCGGCCAGCTTGGAGAGCATCCGCACCAGCGAGTGCGAGATCGTCTGGTGCGACGACTCCGCGGCGGCCCGGACGATCTCGAGCACCGCGTCGACCGCCATACCGTCGGTCGCGTCGTGCACGAACTTGCGCCGCTGCGTGAAGTCGCCGCCCATGTCCACCAGCCGCCGCAGCGTTTCCGGCTTGAGGGCGCGGATCAGCCGCGACGTGCGGCGCCGCAGCGCCACGGCGTCCGCGCTGCCGGCGGTCTTCAGCTCCTCCGCGATCTGCAGCAGATAACCGACGATGACTTGATCGTAAGCCGCGGCGTCTGTCCTGGGGTGCTCGTCGATCGCCCGGGCGATGACGGCCGGTTCGGTTGGCGTCGGCTGGTCGTCGTTCCCGGCTTGCGCCGTGAGGGCGGCTCGGGCCAGACCGACCCAGAGCTGGGCGGCACGCGCCCCGCGCTCGGATGCGGGAGCGTCTTCTTCCACCAGCTCGAGCCGCTCGTACGTGAGGGGATGCAGCTGGGCGTGCGCCCAGGCGCGTAACCGCTCCGGCGCGCCCAGTCCGAGCGGTTGCCCGCTGCGCTCGGCGTCCACGGCCAGCGTCTTCAGGACGCTCGCCACCTCGGCCGTCTCGACCCCCCGCCGGAACGTCACGGCTCCGAGGTGGTGACGGTGTAGTCGAGCGGCGAGCTCCGCCAGCACCGGGTGCTTTGGATCGGTCGCGACGCCCTCGATCACCAGCTGTTGTCGGGCAACGCCCAGCGAGAGCGTGGTACGGTCCTCGAGCAACAACTCGGCGCGCCGCGTCACCCCAGCCGCCGCGGGCGCGAGCGAGGGATGGCCCTCGGGATACATGGCGTGCTTGTGCAGCGCGATCGAGAGCTCGATCAGGAAGTCCGCGAGATCGCGCGACAAAGTCGTGCGCTCACCGGAGGGTGCCGGCATGAGGGCAAAGATAGTAGGACCGGCAACAAACTAGACGTGCGTCTGTGCGTCTGTGCGTCTAGCCGTTAGTACACATCCACCCAGCCGCGCTCCTTGGCCTGCTTGGGGTAAGTGTTCGCCGAGAGCGCGGAAATGAGGGCGCAGGAGGAGTACAGTATCGACGTGTTCCCGGCGAGCGCGACGTTGTCGTCCACCGAGACGCTCGCCGACATCACGGCGCCCACGACCTTGTTGCCGGTCCCCGTCATCTTGAGCCCGCCCCGCACGATGACCGCTCCATCGAACGAGAAGTTACCCGCGATGGACAGGTCCCCGTCCACCAGCAGGATGCCCTGACCGCGACCGGTCGTGAGCTTCAAGTCGCCCAGCGCGTGGATGACCGGGTAGTAGCTGTCGCACGCCCCCGCCGGGGTCGCGTGGGTCGGCTCACCCCAGTTCGGCGGATTCAAGCTGGCCTGGCACACGCCGCCGACCACGAGGGGTCCAACGCCGTTGAGCACCGAGTTGGCCGCGTACGTATAGGTCGCCGCCGCTGCAAGCGACTGATAGGTCGGGCCGCCGTAGTTGAAATAGGTGTTCGTGTCGCCGGCCGTGGGCGTGGTGAGCACGGGCGGGCTCCCCGAGAGGCTCACGCTCCCGTTGACCGTCGCGGTCGTCGTGGGGGATATCGCCGCCCCGGCGACGGACGGCATGGCGTTCCCGCACGCGCCCCAGGTAGCAGGGGGGACGTCGTTGCCGTTCACCGTCACGTTGCCGTTGATGGTCGTATTGCCCTGGGTGGTGATCGCGCCCTGGAAGTTCATGTTGGGCATGTCGAGCTTGAACAACGTGCCGTAGCGGCGCCGGGCCGTCGCCTGACTCCCCAGCGCTCCCGCTGTGCCCTCCGAGACCGCCCAGAAGTACACGGTGGAGACCCTCGTAATGGTGACCCGCGCGCTGGCACCACGCGGCGCCGTGTAGGACATGATGAGGGGGTTGCCCACCTGCCGCTGGTTGTTGGCAGGGTTCCAGTCCTGGAGCACGCGATTCAAGCCCAGCTCGGCGGCTGCGGCGGCGCGCGTCTGACGCACCGTGTTGCCACCGATGCGGTAGTCTTGCGTCGATACGAACACGACGCCGCCGACCAGCACGCCGATGATCACGATGGCGCCGAGCGCCATCAGCAGCGCCATGCCTTTCTCCGACTTTATCGTCGCATGCATACGTGCCTCTTTCTTAAGAAAATGCCGCTCGCCGCTCACTGGTTGCGCAGCCCGACTTCGATACGTAGCGAATCGCCGAACGCGGTGGCGCCATCCCCGCTCAGGTTGATCTGCCCCGCCCCCTGCCCCCGCACGACGAGACTGATGCGCGCCACCAGCTTGCGGTTCGCCGTGACCGTGCCGGTGGCGTCGTAATAGGCGAACTGGACGCCGCTCGTCCCACTGGCCGAGTACGGCCGGAACGGTCCGGCGATCGGTTGGATCGCATTGCACGCCGGCCTGCACTCGAAAAACCCGAGATACCACTTGCCGTCCGGCGCTTGATAGACGCTGTAGTGGACCTTGCGGAAGAAGCGCATCCCCGAGCCCACCAGGATCCTGGGGCTCGCCCCAGCATTGAAGGTGAGCTGGTAGCTCGGGTTGCCGGCCGTGAGATCTCCCGCCTGCGTCAGCCCGGTCGCGACCGGACAACCACCGGCGCTCGCTGCACTGGTTATCGTCGTCACCACGCTGATCCGGTGTGCCATCCAAGCGTCGTCCGCAGACGAGACCATGGTTGAGTCATTGTAGACGAGGACCGAGTCCCCGACCGCCGGGATTCTGGTCCAGTTGGTCATTGCCGCGCCGCTGGCAAGCACCCGCGGGACGGTCGAGAGCAGGCCGGCTCCGTTGTTGGTGCACACGATCGTGGTGCCGAACACGCCGCGGAAGTCCAACGACGAGTCGGACATGGCATAGATGTCGTTCCCGACGCTCGAGATGCCCCGGAGGTCCGCGGGGAGCATCGCGGCGGCCTGGCGGATCTGCTGGCGCGTCTGGATCAGGTCGGTGGTGCTGTTGTAGAACCGTTGCTGCCGCAGCAGCAGCTTCACGATGGCACCCGCCACGAAGCTCACGAGCACCATGGTGATGATGAGCTCGACCAGGGTGAACCCGGCCCGGCGGGTCGACGCGTGTGTGGTCAGCATGGCAGGAAGCTCCGGAACGTTTCGGTCCGCTGGCGACGGTTGCTCAAGAAGGTGACGTTGACGGTCACGTCATCGGCCCGGGCCAGGTGATCGAGCGTCCACGCCTCGGAGATGCCTCGGCTCACGGCCGCGGCCGAGCCGGCGACACGGGCGGCGCAGGGCGTCGCGCGCACCCGCTCGAAGCGGGACTCCGCCACGCTCGCCGCGATGGTGCGCGACTGCGTGCTGGTGAGCGTCGACATGATCACCGACGCCGACCCGGCCATGGCCAGGAGGCCGACGCTGAAGATCATGACCGCGACCAACAGCTCGACGATGGTGTAGCCGCGCTGGTTCATGGGCAACTCCGTGTAGTGATGCGACCGAGACCGGTGATGCACAGGGTGTCCGTGGCAGCGCCGATCTGTACGGTGAACTTCGGGGCCGGCGCCACGTAGACCGCGAACCCGCGGGGGTCGAACTGGACCGTATCCTTGCCGCTGGGCGCGCCCAGCGTGGCGCCGTAGCGCGCCGACATGTCGATCTGGGTGCCCAGCCGAACCGGTGTGCCCGAGGAGTCGACCATGATCTTCAGGACGTTGCCGCTGCGCACCAGCCACGCCGTGCGGCTCTGCTGGATCGCGATCGCGCGGGCCCGGAAGAGGTAGCTCGTCACCTCGCGGCTCGCCGAGCGCCGCGAGCTCGCCACCCACGTCCCACGCACCGACTTGACCGTGATCGAGAGCATGATGCCCATGATCACGAACACGAGCAGCATTTCGATGAACGTGAACCCGGCGGTCCGAGACCGGCGCGAGATCGACAAGTTGAGCACGAACGCCTCCTGAACCAGCGTTTGAGAACGGGTGCCGACAGGCGTTGAGCATGGGCAAGGGGCATACCGCTGCCAGCCTGCCTCAGAACCAGGCCCGTTCACTTTTTTCACAGCGTCAATATCCACGACATCGGGCAAGGTGCAACAAGGACTCATGGTATAGCATATAGATGCTATATGCTACCTGATTGTAACATCACCTGGGTGTCAAACTTCCATACAGCTGCGCGCCGGGTGCGTCCCGTCACACTCCCCTGGTGAGCGCTGTAGGTAGTGACCGGCAACAAAACGCCCCGGGATTGCTCCCGGGGCGCTCTGTGCGTCTGTGCGTCTACGCGCCTAGCTGTTTAGTACATCCCGCCCATGCCACCGCCGCCGCCCGGCATCGGCGGCGCCTTCTCCTTCTCCTTCTTCTCCACCACGACGCACTCGGTCGTGAGGAGCAGGCTGGCGATGGATGCGGCGTTCTGCAGCGCCGTACGCGTGACTTTCGTCGGGTCGATGACCCCCGCCGCCACGAGATCCTCGAACGAGTCGGTCTGGGCGTTGTAGCCGAAGTTCTTGTCCTTCGACTCTTTCACCTTGCCGACCACGATCGACGCCTCGGCGCCCGCGTTCTGGGCGATCATCCGCATCGGCTCCTCGAGCGCGCGCCGCACGATGTCGACGCCGATCTTCTCGTCGTCGTCCGTGCCCTTCACGCGGTCCAGCGCCTTCTGGGCGAACAGCAGTGCCACGCCGCCGCCCGGCACGATGCCCTCCTCGACCGCCGCGCGGGTGGCGTGCAGCGCGTCCTCCACCCGGGCCTTCTTCTCCTTCATTTCGGTCTCGGTAGCCGCGCCCACGTTGATGACCGCGACGCCGCCGGCCAGCTTCGCGAGCCGCTCCTGCAGCTTCTCTTTGTCGTAATCCGAGGTCGACTTCTCGATCGCCGCCTTGATCTCCTTGATGCGGCCCTGGATCGCGTCGCGCTTGCCCTTGCCGCCCACGATCGTCGAGTTGTCCTTGTCGATCACGATCCGCTTGGCCTGGCCGAGATCGTTGAGCACCGCGTTCTCGAGCTTCAAGCCCATCTCTTCGGAGATGACCTGGGGCGCGCCGGTCAGCACCGCGATGTCGATCAGCATCTCCTTGCGGCGGTCCCCGAAGCCGGGCGCCTTGACCGCGCACACCTTCAGCGTGCCCCGCAGCTTGTTGACGACCAGCGTCGCGAGTGCCTCACCCTCGACGTCCTCGGCGATGATGAGCAACGGCCGGCCGGCCTGCGCCACCTTCTCGAGGATCGGCAGCAGGTCCTTCATCGTGGAGACCTTCTTGTCGTGGATCAGGACGTAGGCGTCTTCCAGCACCGCCTCCATCTTCTCCGGATCGGTGATGAAGTAGGGCGACAGGTAGCCGCGGTCGAACTGCATCCCGTCCACGGTCTCGAGGGTCGTCTCGAGGCCCTTCGCCTCCTCCACCGTGATGACGCCGTCCTTGCCCACCTTCTCCATCGCCTCGGCGATCAGATTGCCGATCTCCTTGTCGTTGTTCGCCGAGATGGCGCCGACCTGGGCGATCTCTTTCCGTCCCGCCGTGGGGACCGAAATCTTCTTCAGGTCCTCCACGACTGCCTCCACAGCGCGCTCGATGCCGCGCTTGAGCGACATCGGATTCGAGCCGGCCGTGACCGACTTGAGCCCTTCACGGAAAATCGCCTGGGCCAGCACGGTCGCGGTGGTCGTCCCATCGCCCGCCAGGTCCGACGTCTTGGTCGCCACTTCCTTCACCATCTGGGCGCCCATGTTCTCGATCGGATCTTCCAGCTCGATTTCCTTGGCGACGGTCACGCCGTCCTTGGTCACGGTGGGATTACCGAACTTCTTGTCGATGACGACGTTCCTACCCTTGGGGCCGAGCGTGACCTTCACCGCCTCGGCCAGCTGATCCACGCCCCGCTTCAAACGGGCGCGGGCTTCAGTGTTGAACTCCAGTTGCTTCGCAGGCATTGCGTGTTCCTCCTAGGACTCAGCCGAGCTTGGCAATGACGTCGGATTCCTTGATCAGGATGATCTCTTCACCTTCCAGCTCTACCTGGGTGCCGCTGTATTTCCCGTACACCACGCGGTCCCCTACCTTGAGCTCGAGCGGGACAAGCTCCCCTTTCTCGCGCCGGCCGGGCCCCACGGCGAGCACTTCGCCTTGGATCGGCTTTTCTTTCGCCGTGTCCGGGATGTACAGCCCGCCCTTCATTTGCTCGGTCTCCTCGATCGGCCGGATCGCCACCCGGTCAGCGAGGGGGAAGACTTTCAGCTTGGTCTTGCTCGCGGTCGCAGTAGCCATATGCCAGACCTCCAGCGGTGCTATGTAAGTGCTTGTGGTATATTACGATTAGCACTCTGGCGAAGTGAGTGCTAAACGAACCGCGGGGAATCTCTCCGCTTGGCTGCCATCTGTCAAGGGGGTCGTCGGGTGAGCGAGTCAACGATCGCCCGCGCCCGCGCCTCGAGCGTGGCTCCCAGAGAGTCCCGCGGCGCCGACACCGCGGCGACGATCGCACCGGTGCGGGTATCGGCGAGGCGGATATACAGCCACGTCGGGGCACCCGGCTCGGGTTCCCGCTGCGTGAACCAGAGCAGGTACGCGGTGGGCCCACCGCCGCCCTTCACCGCGGTGCGGACCGAGTACCCGCGGCGTTTCAGTCCGCGGCCGATCTCCCGGCTGAGCGAATCCTTGCGGGTGACGAGGATATCGTACGCCCGGACCGACCCCGGGGCGCGGTACCCGATGGCGGGGGCGCATGAGGCAAGAAGGGCGCTGCCGGTGAAGGCGATACCGAGTCGCTTCATGGGATCACTCGCCTCGCCCCCACCCAGCGATCCAGCCAGTACGCCCCCTCCGGGTCACGGACGTCGAGCCGGGACAGCTTCACGCCGCGCGTCGAGCTGTGGATGAACTTCCATTCTCCGACGTACATCCCGACGTGCGTCACTCCCGAGCCCGGCCGGGCGGAGAAGAGCAGGATATCGCCCGGTCGCAGCGCGTCCACTACGGGCGCTACCTCCGCGCCGGCGTGCGCCTGGTCGCGGCTCATGCGCGGCAGCCGGATCCCATGCTGGCCGTACGCGTATTGCACGAGCCCGGAGCAATCGAACCCGTTGTCGGCGGAACCACCCCAGATGTAGGGGGTGCCGAGCGATTCGAGCGCGGTCTGCACGACATCGACCGCATTGCCGCTGATGTTCGTGGGAGGCGCGGGTGGAGGAAGCTCGGGGGGGGCGCCCGTGCCACCCGTCGCCCTGCCCCGGGTCACCCCTCCCACACCGATCGCGATCCCGAGCGCGGCGCTGACGCCCGTGCGCGCGCCATTTCCCGTGCGCCAGAAGCCACGCAGTCCCCGGTCCTCGACGCGGTACCGCAGCTCGGCGCCGGCGGCCAACCAGGAGAAGGGGCGCCACTCCACGCCGCCGCCCACAGTCCACTGCGCGGCGACCTCGTGGCTCGTGGTGTCGGTGGACCAGCCGGCGGCGAGACCGGCGAGGCGCGGCGGTGCCCCAGCGTGTCGTTCACGACGACGGCGACCCCGAACCCGTGCGTGAAGGCGGCGCCGAGACGGCCGCTGGTGCGGAATTCGTAGGTGTCGGCGCGGTTGCCGTTGTACCATCGCCCGACGTGGAACTCGAAGCCGCGCCCGCCGTCTCTCCCCTGGGCGCCGAGCGCGACGGGCGCGAGCGCGAGCAGCTGGAGTAGAACGAGCTCAGTCCGCCGCGGCAACGGCGGCTTGCTCCTGGGACGGACGCGGCGCCATGTGATGCGACAACAGGTGCGGCGCCCGCCGCATGAACCGGACCCACATCGCGAGCGCGGCGAATCCGAACAGCGCGGCGCCGATCCCCGCTACCGCCAGCATGGTGAGCGGGGCCGTGAAGCGGGTACCGACGAGGGCGCCGACCCACAACCCCGCGTACGAAGCGCCCCAGGCGAGCAGCGGGGTGACGAGCCAGCCCAACACGATGAGGAGATGCGCGAACCAGCGTGGCACGGCGCCGCCTGCTCCCCGCCGTCCCTACCGCTTGCGGGCGAGTGCGACGACGGCGAGCGCCGCCAGCGCGATGGCGAAGCCGGCGCCCGCTTCGGCCGGAAGGACGAGTCCCAGGCCGAGCCGGGCGAGCCGGGCCACTACCACCAGCACCACCGCGCCGAGCAGCACCGGCGTCGCGGCGCCGGCGAGCGACGACTCGCCGCGAGCCGCGCGCGTGGCGCTGACGATGCCGCCGGTCCAGGCGAGGAAGGTGCCGAGCATCCACCAGATCGGCAGGTACCACCAGGTACTCCCGCCCCCGATGGCGTCCCAGGTCCAGGGGTATGCCTTGAACGGCCGCAGTAACACGATGTCGAGTGCGGTGAACACGACCGTGCCCCACAGCCCGATCGCCGCGGCCCCCGCGATACCTTCGACGTGGCGTGCCTGAGTGAGGCGGGCGGGGAGGAAACTCACGGCAAGGCCCGTCGCGAGCACCACCAGCGCCTCGAGCACCCGCTGCGGCACCACCGCCGTCACCTGGCGCGAGACGAACAGGAACACCACCACGGCAACTGCGGTGAGCACGCCCACCTGGGTGCCGCCAACCATCACGGTGCGAAAGTCCGAACGGTCCGACGCGGTGGCTGTGGCGGTGGCCGACATGTTCCCCCAGGTCTGCGAAGCGGAGTGATCTCCGCCCAAATCTAAACCCATGGTGTCATCGGGCAAACACCGCCAGCACGGTGAGATCCGTCACCGCCCAGGCCGTCAAGGCCCGATACATGGCGCGCTGATGCTCGGTCGCGCTCCACGTGGCGTGGCGCGCATACCACGGCACCAGGACGCCGAGCCAGGCTGCGAGGGGGAGGGCGAGCAGGCCGCCCCAGGAGCCGACCTCCAACCAGGTGGCAGCCCACGCCAGCAGCGCAAACGCCGCCAGCACGCACGCGATCGCGACGGCGAGACTCGTGCGCGTGCCGAGCAGCAGCGCCAGCGTGCGGTCACCACGCCGGCGGTCTTCGTCTACCTGATACAGCTGGGTGAGCGGATAGAGCCCGGCGAACAGCGGGCAGAAGGCGAGCAAGATGAGGGCGTGGCCCAGGTCGAGCGACCGTCCCGTCGCGGCCCATGTTGCAAACGGCGTCAACGTGCCGAACCCCCACATGTTGATCACCCAGTCCACCCCGGCCACCGCCTTGAAGCGGAATGGCGGCACCGAATACAGCAGCGACATGGCGAAACACACCGCATATGCGAAGCGGAACGGAGTGGGCAGGGTGAACGCGAGTGCCTGGCCGCCCGCGAGCAAGGCGACGCTGAAGGCCAGTAGATGCTTGGGGATGGGTGGCGGGGCGACCAGGTAGCCGATGTCGCCCTCGTCCTTGTCGAACACCGAGTTGATCGCGAGCGTGCCGCCGTTCAGGCATACCACCCAGAGCACGAGCGCCCCCACCGCGGGTAGCAACCGCTCCCCGCTCCCCGCTCCCCGCAGACCCACCGCCAGCAGGTAGCCCAACGCGGTGTGGGCCGCCATGATCGGCCATTCAGCCGGCCGGAGATGCAGCAGGTAGGAGAACCCATCGCCCGGCAACAGGCCGTAGCCCCAGCGTCGCCACGCGCTGCCGCCGCGATACGCGCCACCTGCTACCACTTGAGACCGAGCGCCGTGGCCGCGATCCGGAGTCCCGCCAGCGTCAAATCGGGGTGCACGGCCTCGATCGCGCGCGCCAGCGGCGCGACCAGGCTGGCGAGCCCGCCCGTCGCGATGACGTACGGCGTCCCGCCGTTCGGCCACTCGGCCTTGATGCGGCGGACCAGGCCGTCCACTGCCTCCGCCGCTCCCAGCAGCACGCCGGCTCGGATGCACTCCTCGGTGCGTCGCCCGATCACCCGTTCGGGAGGCGTCAGCTCGGTGGCGGGGAGCTTCGCCGTGTTGCGGATCAGCGCGTCGGACGCGGTGCGCACGCCGGGCATGATCACGCCTCCAATGAACCGCCCGTCGCCCGTGATGCAGTCGAACGTGGTCGCGGTCCCGAAGTCCACGACGATCGTGTCGCGGCGGAACAGCTGAGACGCCGCCAGCGTGTTGAGGATGCGATCGGCCCCGACGCTGAGCGGCTCGTCCACGTCGAGGGTGATGGGCAGCGCGGAGCGCCCGTCCACGATCACGGGCGGAATGGTCGTCGCCCGCTCGACCGCCTCGCAGATGCCCTGCGTCACCGGCGGTACGACCGACGCGACGACCGCGGCCCGCACTTCCTGGGTCGATCGTCCCACCTGCAGCAGGTAGGCCGTGAAGGCCGCCGCCCACTCGTCCGGGGTGCGCGCCGGAGCCGTCGTGAGCCGCCAATGCGCTTCGAGGCTGTCGCTCCGGAACAGCCCCACCTTCGTCTCCGTGTTGTTGATGTTGATGGCGAGGAGCATGGGCGGGCTAAGATAGGCCCGCCGGGTCGCGCCCGCCACGGCGCCACACCATCCACCCGAGCGCCACCGCGAGCGCCGCGGTGACCGCGAGCGCGACGCCGCTCGCCAGACCGCCGCGACCGGTGACGATCGGCGCGTCGCCCAGCGCCTTGAGCGGTGCGTTGTGGAGGCCGTGGTACAGCGCCGCCGCCGTGAGCGAGCCCGAGAGCGCGTACACACACCCGGCCACGAATCCGCCCAACGCCGTGCCGAGCAACGTCCCCAACGGGGCAGCGCCGTACCCCGGCTGTACGGCATGCCACACGCCGAACACGAACGCCGTGAGCGCCAGCGTCCCGAGACCCGCGGAATCCGGCGGGCCCACGAGCGCCCGCCGGAAGGCGAGCTCCTCGGTCACGAACGCCACCGTCGTGTCGGCCGCGAGGAAGAAGACGAACGCCGCGGCGAAGCCGGACGCGGGGACCGCCGGTCGCAGCACCGCGATGAGCAGGATCGCCGGCAGGAGCGCGGCCGCCGCCGCCACGGCGTACCAGCGCAACAGCGCGCGCTGCCGCGTGGCAGCGACCGCGCCGCCCCAGGCCGCGACCCCCGCCAGCAGCGCCAGCGAGGCCGCGCGGTCGTCACGCCACAGTCGGGCGAGCAGCGCGTCGTTGCCCTGCCAGATGAGCGCCGCCGCGCACGCCGCGCCCACGGCGAAGCCGCGCGCCACCTCCGGCACGGCGCGCTGCGAGCCCGCCGGTCCCCAAGCAAACCCGAGCGGCAGGCGGGCGGCGAGCAGGGCGACCAGCGCGCACACCCCGGCGGCGAGCGGCACTGCTGTGCCCCCCGCGAGTTGCCAGACCACCGCGAGGCGTGGCAGGCCCGCCGCGGTGATCACGAGGGCCAGCGCGAGCGCGAGCCGGGCGCGCCACGACAGATCAAGCGAGCTCGACATGGCCCTCGCGCACGCCGATCGTCCCCGCCCCGAGATCCACGAGCAGCGCGCCATCGGGACGGAGCCCGCCGGCGCGACCGGCCGCCGGGGAGCGGAGCTGGCGACCCCGCAGCCAGTCCCGCAGCGCGAAGGCGGCACACTCCGCTTCGGACAGCGCCGGGTCGAGCGTCGCGCCGCGGACCAGCGCCGGCACCAGCCGGTCGAGCACATCGATGCGACGCACGTCCGGGAGCCGCTCCTGGAGCGCGATGGCGCGACTCGCCACCGCGTGCGGCACGGCGTTGCGAACGTTGACACCGACGCCGACGGCGAGCCACTGCAGTCGCTCCCCTTGCCAGCGTCCCTCGCACAGAATCCCGGCGAGCTTGCGGTCGTCGAGCAGCACGTCGTTGGGCCATTTGAGACGGGCGACCGGGCCACCCAGCAGCGCATCCACCGTGTCCGCGACCGCCAGGCCAGCGCGGATCGCTACGGTGCCAGGCACGGCATGCTGCGGGCGGAACAGCACGCCGAGCCAGACGCCCCCGGGCGGAGAATGCCACGTGCGACCGTCTCGGCCGCGGCCGGCGGTCTGCTCCTCGGCGATCACGGTGGTGCCGACGGGCGCGCCCTGGATGCCGAGCTGGTGAATCGCGTCGAGCGTCGAGGGCAGCTGCCGGAACAGCTCGCACTGCGGCACGCCCCACCGTGCCGCGAGCTCCCCCGCCGGCACGCCGTCGAAGGTCAGGCGATCCTCCCCGCCACGAGCGCCACGATGCCCACCAGCATGGCTCCTTTGAGCAGCAGGGTGTTCCGCTCCCGCTTGCCCGCGATGAGCCGGCGCGCGACGAGCAAGACGGCGAGCTGGGCGAACAGCGCAATGAGGTAATACGCCGCGCCGTAGCGCGCCGCCCACGGCAGCGCCAGGCTCGCAGCCACGAACCCGACGCCCAGCCCCGCGGCGAGGAGCGCCGTGGCGCGCGCGCCGATCACGACCGGGAGAGTGCGACGCCCCACCAGGCGGTCGCCCGGCTCGTCGCCCAGGTCCTTGACGATCTCGCGCACCAGATGGAGCCACGCGGCGAGCACCCAGGGCACGACGCCGGCGGCCGGTCGCCCCACGGCAAGGGCGCCGTATTCGAGCGGCAGCCCCGCCACGAGCGCCACGGCGAGATTCCCGGCGACGCCGCGCCGCTTCAGGATCGGCGAATACGCCAGCAGCACGGCGAGGGCGCCGAGGCCGACCAGCACGGCGGCCCCGCCCACGAGCGCCGCGGCGCCGAGGCCGAGCAGCGCTCCACCGACCACGCACAGGTCGGCCGTGCCGCGCGCCAGGCGCCCCGCGGCGAGCGGCCGCTCGATGGGACGGCGGTTCACACGATCGGCGGCGGCATCCCAGATGTCGTTCATCGCGTTGCCGGCCGCGCCGAACGCGACGCCCGCGACCGCGGCGAACACCAGCAGCTTGGGCGTCGCGAGCGCGCCCAGCGCGATCCAGCCGCCGGCCAGCACGCCGGCCGCGGCGACGAGGAGGTTGTGGGCGCGGACGAGCCGCAGCACGTCACGCACCGAGCACGTCCTGATAGAGCGCTTCGTAGCGCGGCACGATCTTCTCGGCGGAGAACTCGAGGGCGCGGGCCGCCGCGGCCTGACGCATCCGCCCGTGGGTCGCGCCGTCCTTGAGGAGGGCGACGGCGCGCTCGGTCATCTCATCCACCGCGCCGACGGGCGCCAGATAGCCCGTCTCGCCCTCTACCACCACTTCCGGCAGGCCGCCCTGGCGGGTCGCCACGACGGGCACGCCGCACGCCATCGCCTCGAGCGCCGACAGCCCGAACGACTCGCTCTCGGACGGCAGCAGGAACAGATCCGCGCCCCGCAGCAGCTCGGCGACCTGATCGACCTTGCCGAGGAAGCGGACGTCGCCGCGCAGCTTCAAGCGATCCACCTCCTGCTCCGCCAGGTCCCGCTCCGGCCCGTCGCCCGCGAGCACCAGGGTCGCGGGGAGCGCGCGCCGCACGCCCGCGAAGACGCGGATGACGTCGGCGATGCGCTTCACCGGCCGGAAGTTCGAGACGTGGACGAGAATCTTGTGACCCGCGGGAGCCAGCGAGCGGCGCCACGAGCCGTCGGGCGACGGATGGAAGTCGGCGGTCGAGACGAAATTCGGAATCACCCGCACGTCGCAGCCCACGCAGCCGAAGGCGCGATAGGTCTCCTCCCGCAAATACTCGGACACGGCGGTCACCCGGTCGGAGTGCTCGATCGAGAACTTGGTGATCGTGAAGTACGACGGGTCCTGGCCGACGAGGGTGATGTCGGTGCCGTGCAGCGTCGTCACGACCTTCAAATCCCGCTCGCCCTGGAGCATCTGCTTCGCGAGCCAGGCGGTCGCAGCGTGCGGGATCGCATAGTGCGCGTGCATCAGCTGCAGGTCCTCACGCAGGGCGACCTCGTGCTGCTTCACCGCGAGTGCCAGGGCGTACGGCGAGTGCTCGAACAGCGGATAGTCGGCGGGCACGACTTCGTGGAACGTGACCCGCTGCGCGAACTCCCCCCGCAGCCGGAACGGACTCGCGTACGAGATGATGTGCACCTCGTGGCCGCGCCGCCCCAGCTCGAGCCCCAGCTCGGTGGCCACGGCGCCGGAGCCGCCATACGTGGGATAACA
>WNGO01000130.1_pt1 | contig 45275 bp, 79 predicted proteins | sample 5400511 | NCBI WGS metagenome assembly WNGO01 (sample SAMN13153380, study PRJNA577476) | soil metagenome | isolation source: 20 cm soil or saprolite under Garry oak tree replicate 2 | place: USA:California | collected 2016-06-15 | reverse complement strand
CCAATATCGGCAAGAACGTGTTTCCCCAGGCGACCAAGACCGTGCTCGATATGAGCCAGGCATTAGGCCAGGATACCAAATCATCGGCTATTCAATTAGGCAAAGCCTTGAATGACCCGATAACGGGCGTTTCTGCCTTGCAGCGTGTGGGCGTCACCTTTAACCAGACGCAAAAAGACACGATCAAGCACCTCATGGATACAAACAATGTCGCAGGTGCGCAAGGCGTCATCCTGAAAGAACTGCAAAAGGAATTTGGCGGGAGCGCTGAAGCGGCTGGCAAGACCTTTGGCGGGCAACTGGCTATCGCACAACAGCGCCTGGATGATATCAAGCAGAGCATCGGCGATGCACTCATGCCTATCTTAACCTCGCTCTTGCAGAAAATCGGGCCAATCGTTGATGCATTCAGCCAATGGGTTGCATCCGGTCATGCCGTCTCTGATGTGATTGCCACCTTCAACGCACACGCCAATATCCTCATTCCTATCCTGACAGGCATCGGCGCCGTCCTCCTGGGGGGTCTCATAGCTGCCGTCTGGTCACTGGCTGCCGGGGTGATTGCAGCGACGTGGCCGTTCCTGGCGATTGGCGCGGCTATCGCAGGCGTCACCGCGATCTTCATGCACTTCTACCAGACCAATGCAGGCTTCAAGGCGTTTATCGACAATCTGATAGTGGGGCTCAAACAGGCATGGAGCGTCATCCAGGCAAACTTTATCCCCGGTCTGCAAATCATATGGAGCGTCATACAGACAAAGGTGTTACCCGTCTTGCAGCAGATGGGGAACTGGTTCGTGACAGAAGGCAGCCCGATCTTACAAAAGTTCGGGCAGTTCATCATGGAGAAAATCGTACCCGTTATCAAGTTTCTGGCTGAGGTCATTGTGATTGATCTCACCTTTATAAGAGATCATTGGTCACAAATTTGGGGGATGCTTGGGCCTATTCTGAAAGGGGCATGGGACGTTATCTCTGGCATCGTCAAGGTAGCGTGGGCGCTCGTTTCGGGTATTATCAAGATCGGGTTGGATTTCTTGCGGGGAGATTGGAAAGCCGTTTGGGAGGACATGAAGAAGATGCTAGGCGGGGTGTTTGACGGCATCGGCACGATGGTGCATGGATTCAAAGGCATGCTCGGCGGTGAGTTTTCCGCTCTTGGCACCATCATCCATGACTTCTTCGGCGGTTTGGCACATCGGGCTATCCAGTGGGGCGCAAACATCATTTCCAATCTGGCAAGCGGTATCATCGGCAATATCGGCAATGCCATCGGTGGCGCCATGAATGCCGTTGGCTCCTTCATCCACGATCATCTTCCATCATCGCCTGCTAAGATAGGGCCACTCCGTGACCTCGCAACGCAAGGCTCAAAGATATCGGAGCAGATCGGGCAAGGCATGGTATCGGGCATGCCGAAATTGCAATCAAGCCTCAACCTTGTGCTGACTCCGCTCTCCATGGCTCCACGCAGTTCGGGCGGCCCGATCACGGTAGTTGTCAATGTGCCACCACAGGACACGTATCTCGATGGTGTGCGCCTCTCACGCGGGTTGATGCCACATATCGCGGCAGCCATCAGGTACAATACTGGGGGGTTTGGCCGATGACATTTACCAACGTCTACGGCGTCACCATTGGCAACTCATCGGCCTCCGGTGCGCTCAACAGTCAGGCCATCACCGATATGCTTGATCTCGGCGTCACCTGGCTACGCTACCAGGTCAGATGGAGCTTGATCGACGCAACGGGTACCACGAACCAGAACGCAGCCACCTACTCATGGGGCGCATATGACAGTGCCGTTTCGCAATGTAACGCGGCGGGCATCAATATATTGCTTAGTATCATGTTCGCGCCCTCTCAGTTTCAAGGGCCAGGGGGCAACCCGTTAAACCCGTCCTACACAGCAACCTTTGCCAGCCAGATCGCTACACGCTACAACGGCGGCGCACACGGTACCGTGAACGGTATCGAGGTCGGCAACGAGGACTACAATAGTGGGGCGGATACCACCAGCATACCAGTGCCACTCGTACAATCATTAGCGCTGACCATGAAGGCAGTCTACCCTGCCATCAAAGCCGTCTCAAGCGCGATCACCGTAGGCGTGGCCTGTAAGCTCCAACGCAACACCGCAGGCTATACGGCGTTCTTTGATACCCTGCTCAATCCCGCAACAGGGCCCTATATTTCGAGCGTCTTCCAGGGCGATTACATCAACTTCCATTACTACGGATGCCTGCCTACGAGTGGCGGCGTGCCTGTCTCAATGGATCCAACCGTTGATCTCCCATCGTGGAATGGTGGTAACGGCCTCCCGTCGATCAAGCATGCATGGCAATTGATCGACGCCAAACGCACACAGTATAGTCAGACCGTGCCTATCTGGTTGACAGAGGCGGGCTACCAGGTCAATGCCAATCCTGGCCGCGCTCCCGCCTGTAACAACAGCGAGGCGCTAGCATGGCAGTATGACAATGCCGTGCTCGACAGTTTACGTACCAGTAACGTCGTCTCCAAATGGTTTCGTTTCACACTTGGCTACTACGCTGGCTATACGGCACCAAACTACCGTGATGGCATGAGTTTGGTGCAAGGCACGCTTGCCAGTCCTCACAAAACGGCTGCCTATAACGGCCTCAAGACCTACGCTGCGACGTATCCGACATGGGGTAGCGGGACTGGTGCAACGTTCAGCGCCAGCCCGAACTCACTCTCATTTAGTGCCACTACAGGGGGCGCTAACCCGGCCAATCAGACGGTGACGCTCTCCAATACGGCGGGGTCATCAGCATCCTATACCGTTGTGGACAGTGCCGCCTGGATGAGTGTGTCACCCACATCTGGCAGCGTGGCGGCAGGAGGCACCGCGAACTCAACCATCAGTGTCAATATCTCAGGACTGACAGCAGGCACCTATACCGGCAGTGTGACCTGGACGGCAGGCGGGCAGAGTGATACCACGTCGGTCGTTTTGACCGTCTCAGACGTGACGCCACCGCCACCGCCAGGAGTGACGCCGCTTACCGCCTACTTTGCCAATGCTGCATCACTCGTCACGCCGACGGCTAATCAGGTCTATACCATCCCTGGCACGCCAGTTGACGTGAACACAGCATCGACGCTTGGTACAGCACTCAACTGGGGCGAGCTCGTCGCTCAGGGTACCACGGCAGCCTGGGCTGCTTCTACCACTATTGGCGGGCCGTCGGGCTTTGGCTTCCTGTATGGTGCAAAGGCGCTGGAAGGTAACGACCTGCAACCAGGCACGTATACATGTTCCGTGCGTCTCAACATGATCGGCGCAGGCGCGGTCTCCATTACCGCCGATATCCATGTGCGCCTATGGCTCTGGAATGCGGCCACAGGCTACAACACCCAGATCGTCGATTGTGTGTTGGCAGGCCAAACCATTCTCACCACCAAGGTCAACTTTGCGCCAACTGGTACGTCGGGAGGCGTGACAACCTTTGGTACTGGGGATAAGCTGTATATCGAAATAAAGGTGAAGGTGCTGACCAATACGGGGCCAGCGGCGGCGCAAATCCAGTTGAATGACCTTTCAACCGATACCGTCACCTTCATGGGGTCGTCAACGGCATCTGTAGCGACTCCTGGCTACAGTCCCACGGCTGTAGCCCCGCCGCCGCCGCCACCACCAACCTCGAATACCGGCCTTACGATTAGCAATACGCCGGTGAATATGGTGAGTGGCTCGCTGCAAGGCAAATCAAAGGTCGGGCGGCGCGGCGAACTATCGTGTTCCGTGTACGATGCACTCGGTGCGAACCACTACCAGCAGTATCAGCAAATGGCGCTCTTCGATCAGTTGAGCAACCTCGTCTACTCTGGTTACATCACCAGTCCAGTAGAGACAAAGCCCGGCTTTTCACCGATGCTGCTGACGAGCTTCACGGCAACCGATCAGCATTATCTCGCGGACAAGCGCATCGTGGCCAATCTCTATCGCAACAAGACGACTGGTTTCATCGTGCAGGATATCGTCACCAACATCCTAGCTGCTGAGGGTGTGACAGTCGGCGAGATCGATGCGGGGCTCACCATACCGATTGCCAACTTTGGCTATTGCACCGTAGCCACGGCCCTGGATGCGCTGGTCGCAGCAGCATCGGGCAATGGCATCCCGTTCTACTGGGTGATCGACCAAAATCAGGTGTTGTGGTTCGTACCCTACACGGCGATTACAGGCCCAACGGTGGATGGCACGACGATTGACAGTGACGGGAAACGCTCCGGTGTGGCGCCATCGGTGACACGCGCCAACCCCAAGTACAGGAATACGCAGTACGCCGTCGGCGGCTTCCAGGAGAATGGGCCGTGGGATGAGACACGGCAAGGTGACGGCCAAACCCGCGCATTTACCTTTTCCTATCCCTTGAATGCAGCGCCCACCACCTTCACGCTCAATAGTGTTGCCAAGAGCATTGCGATCAAAGGCACCGTCGGAGCACAGTATTATTGGGCGCCCAATGACCCGGTGATCGCACAAGACCCCTCACAAACCATCCTGGTGAGTACTGATAGGCTACATATGATCTACGCGGGGCAGTCCTCGGCCGTCTTCAACAATCAGCATGTTGATCAAGTGCTGTACATGGCGGGGATTGATGGCACATCGGGCATTGTGGAAGCGGTGATTACCGACCCCACCATCAACTCATTCGCGCAAGGCCAGAGCGTCGTTGGGCAAGGCTTGACGCGCTACTGTACACAAGGCTTGCTCTTTACGTGGGCAACCTTGCAGACAGGCTTTGCCCCAGGGCAATTGATCACCGTCAGCTACGCGCCGTTTGGCTTCTCAGGCACGCAGATGCTGGTAGACGAAGTAGCGTTCTCAGATCAACAGGATGGCTTCAACCTGTGGTATACGGTGACGGCGGTCGTGGGGCCATACGACACGAACTGGACAGATTTCTTTGGCAACATCATCAGCCCAGGACTCGGCATTGCCCAAAGCATCAATATCGGCGTGGCGATTGCAGTGCCACTCTATCCATCAAGCACATTATTCCCTGGGGACGTACTTTACCCATCATAAGGAGGTGTAGCTATCACACATTATATAAAGACCGGGCCATTCAATACGAACGCAGCGCCTGCCATCAGCGCCACATTCCTAAATAATTTGGAGACGTTCTTGTACTACGCCTCCGATACGGCTATCACAACCGACGGCGCGGGGCATCTTGGCGTCGCATCGATTGTACTCACACATGGCACGCTCACACGTATTGCATTTGGCTTCTCTGCCATCACGACGGGCGGCACGACCATTACACACAGCCTGGGGGTCATTCCCTCGGCGGTGCTGCTCACGCCGTCGGCAACAGGCATCACGTTCTTTGTCAACTCGACGATGACGAGCACGACCTTTACGGCAACCGTCTCGACCAATAATAACGTCTGGTGGCTTGCCATCGCGTAAGGAGGAATACTCATGTCAGGCTTAACAACACAAGCGCAAAACAATCTACTCAACTTGATGAAAGGAACGACGTGGCCAGGGTCAGGCGCATGGGGAGCAGCACCGGCCAATACCTACGTCGGGCTATTTACAACGGCACCCACCACCGACGCCAGCGCAAGCTATACGGGTACTGAGGTATCGGGCGGCTCCTATGCACGGGTTGCCGTCGCGTCGAGTGGCTGGTCATCGATTAGCGGCGGCTCAACCACACCATCGCAAATCAGTAACTCAGGTATTATCACATTTCCAACGCCAACGGTCTCCTGGGGTACCGTCCTCGCGGTCGGTATTTTCGATGCATCAACGACGGGCAATCTACTGTGGTGGAATACCATCACGTCGCAGGCAATCGGAATTGGGGTTGTCGCTAGCTTTGCCATTGGCGCGCTTGTCATGACAATGGACTAGAGGTGCAGGCTTATGACATTTATCAACCTGATTCCGCCCATCTATGCCACCGCTGCGCAGTTTGGCGCGTCGCCGTCTGCGCCTGCTACGCAAAATGACGCTGCGTTTGCGGCGGCTATTGCTTCCCTGCCCGCGTCGGGTGGGGTTATTGCGGTACCCGCCGTGGGGAAATACTTCATCTCCCAACCCATCGTTATTAATAACGATGGGGTCTCTCTGGTGAGCTTTGGGGAGCGCGATGGCTCGGCGACCATTCAAATTGACCCATCGGCTGATCCGTCCTATGCGCTCATTGTGGGCAATACCAGAAATGCCGATAGTTGCCTCATTTCTGGCATCACCTTCATCGGGCGCAGCACCACCACGAGCACGGGCAAGGGTATCCACTTCCGTTCCAATGGCGGCAAAATCCAGCAATCAAAGGTCGCGCTGTTCGGTGGCAATGGCATTGAGGTTGACTCCTTTTCCGGTACGATCTATGAGGTCTTTTTTGATGATGTGGAGCTTGTGTGGAATGGGATGAATACGACCACGCCAGGCGATAATCTGGTCATCAATGGCGGGGCCTCGGACTGTGAGTATCATCGCGTTATCAGCCAGGGTGATGCGGCCAAATCGACCACCAACAACGGCATCACGATCAACGGGGCAGGCCAGCAAAAGTTTGTGGATTGCCATTGCTACTTTTGCAAAAGCGATGGGTTCTATATCATTTCTGGGGTCGGTTGTCAGATACTTGGCGGGGAGTTTGAGAATAATACCCTCAACGGCATCGAGACAAGTGGCATCAACACGTTTATCGTTGGCGCATCGTGCTTTGGGAATAGTAATACCGATATTGCAAGCTATGCACAATGCAATATCATCGGCTGCAACTGCTATAGTGTGACGTTTGAGAATATCTATGTCAATAGTGCGAACGGCGGGATTATAGCCAATAATACGATCAGTGGCTCCTCAACAGCTATCGCATTCGATACTGGTGCAAGCGGGTTTATCTGTCATGATAATGTCCTCTCTGCAACTGGTGGGCAGGTCATCGCTACAAAATCCACCAATTCTGAATTTCACGATAATGTGTGCCTGGCTGGTCAGAACATTATCGAGCAAACTGGTGCGCAGGGCAACAACATTCACGACAATACCTTGATTGGCGGCGGCACGATCACGCAGATAGGCACAAACACGCGCATCAGAAACAACATCGGCTTTAACCCGCGCGGCCATAGCGTCACACAGCCAGCCGTCCCGGCTACAACCGTGGCGGCTACCAACACGACCGGCTGTGACTGCACGGTGCATATCCTGGGCGGGACGCTCACCCTTGTCTCCGTAGGCGGGTCGTCGGTTGGCATTACGGCAGCAGCGCCCGCAGGGAATGTGCATAGCGTGAGGGTACCCGTTGGGCAGACTATCGCGATTACCTATAGTGTCGCCCCTACCTGGCAGTGGTTTGGCGACTAACGAGAAAGGATAAACTACTATGAGTGGAAACTTTGGTGCAACTCCCACAGATTCATCAACAATCCCTATTGGCTGCGGCTACGTCCCTAATGTGGGCTTTAAGGCCATTCAGAGCGGGCAGGTTCTTACTGATGCATCAACCAACGACTCAGCGCCGATACGGGCTGAGGGAGCAGCAGGCAGTAAGGCAACCTATACCTACACCATTGCTTCAACTGCACCATATGCAACGCCGACCGATTGGGTCGTACTACGTGGTTCGGCGACCAAGCTCATCAAAGTCATGCGTATTGAATATTCGGGTGTAGCAACGGCAGCAACTGCGGGCAACTATATCAGGGCCGTGAAGCACACGATAGCGAATACGGGCGGCACCAGTACGAACCCCGCAGTTATCAAACACGATAGCAACGATGGCGCGGCAACTGGACTCATCTTACTCTACACCGTCGCCCCAACCATTGATGGCACATCAACGATCTGGAAGAATATCAGGCTGACGTATGGCCTTGTGACGGCGGCAGCCGGCACCTGGTCGCAAGATCGCTATGTCTATGACTATGGACAAGAGCCGTATGAGCCGATGACCTTGCGTGGGGTAGCTCAAGAGCTTGCATTTAACTTCAACTCTGTAGCAATCCCATCGGGCGGCGTGTATGATCTTTCGATCACCTGGACTGAAGAGTAGTCAATCGATGCCAGGGCCAGAGTAGGAGAGCATCATGCCGATCATCAGCCAGGATACCTTTACCAGAGCCGATAACGCAAGCAGTTGGGGGACGGCATCAGATGGTGAAACCTGGGCGCTAACGTCGGGGACGGTCACGCTCTCCATTGCCTCCAACGAAGGCAAGGTGACAGGTGCGACCGGCTCGGATATCATGCTGCTCGGCGCAAAAACGACCGCCGATTTCGAGGGACTGGTACGCTTCTCCGTCTCAGCAACGGGCGACCTGGTAGGGATAGTAGGGCGTAGCGGAACATCCAATGCACGTTTAGAGATTGCGCCAAGCCTCAATTTCATGCGCTTGCGTGTGCTTGGCAACGTGATTGGCTCGACATTTCCCGTAAGCGTTAGCGCGAATACATTGTACTGGTTGCGTTTTCGTGCGGTCGGTTCATTGTACTCTGCGAAAGTGTGGCAGAGCGGCGCCGGTGAACCGGACACCTGGACGGGTCAGTGGATAGATGGCAGCTTGCAAGCCGCCGGACAATTCGGGCTGTTTGCCAACTGCGCGGCATCGGGCGATATCATCCAGTTCGACTCGTTTAGCCTTGACAACGCGCCGCGTTCACCCAGCCAACCGCTCGCACTAGGGCCAAAGATCGTACAACGACCATTCGGCGGCGTACTGGTCAAAAAGGGGTACCGCACTCGCGCACTCTCGGCGACGATTGGCACGCCACGTGCGAAGGGGTATCTCCTGCGTGGCGTGCAAGCTCTGCTTATCAATGGAGGGCAAGCAGAGAGCGCCTACCCCAACGCGGTGCTGTCCGATAACCCTGTGCTGTACTACCGTCTGAATGAGGGCATAGGCACAACCGTTACTGACTTCACAGGTAACGGCTATGATGGCACGCTCTCGACAGGTGTGACTGAGAGGCAACCGGGGTATTCGGCAAGTGACGCAAATACCTCGATGCTCTTGACTGGCCCTGCATCCGTCACCATCCCCTACACACTCGAACCCTATACGTGGACTTCCCTTTCGCTGGAATACCTGATCAACATCTCGTCAGGCTGGCAGCATATCGTGACGACCATTGACGCATCGGGCAACATCCTGCACTACCTCAACGGTTCACGCTACAATCACCTACCGCCATACCTGCCAAGAGCATTGTCGGCAACCCTGGTCAACCCTCCTATTTCCAGCGACCCTATCCTGGTTGATCTGGACATGTTCTATTCAGGTAGCTACATGGCTGGCGATCTGGACGAGATAGCGCTGTACAACTATGTACTCAGCCCGACGCAGATCGCCACCCACTACAACGCTAGCATCGTGCCTGCACCGATCACCGTGACGCTTGCAGGGGTCGGTACACTTGCTGAGACATTCTCGCTGGCTACTGCACTGACAGATACCCTCGTCGGCGTGGCAACGCTTACGGGAACGCTTTCGGCAAATACCGCACTCACCACGACCATACCGGGCGTTGGTACGCTCACAGGAACGCTTACAGAGGCAACAGCCCTTACTGTCACGCTATCAGGAGTAGGCACACTTTCGGGTACGTTCTCCCTTGCTACGGCGCTCTCAACAACGCTTGCAGGGGTCGGTACGCTTTCAGGGACACTCTCGGCAAATCTCGCGCTTGCAGTTGAGTTTGACGGGGTTAGCACACTGACCGGGACGCTTGGCGACAGTACCGCACTCACATGCACGCTTGCAGGAGTAGGAACGCTCTCCGGTACACTTTCAACGACTGCCGGTGTATCGCTCTCAGTCACGATGGCAGGCGTTGGAACGCTCGCAGGAACGCTCAGCGCAAATACCGCACTCTCAACGACACTCGTTGGGGTTGGCCAGCTTTCAGGTACAACGTCACTCACGACCGCGCTCTCCACGACGCTTGCGGGGGTTGGCACGCTTACCGGGACGCTTTCGGCAAAGACGGCGCTGACAAGCACACTTGCCGGGGCGGGTACCCTTGCCGGGACGATGGCACTTTCGACTGCGCTCGGCTGTCAACTCATAGGAACGGGTACGCTTACAGGCACGATGGCCCTACGGACAGCCCTTTCCCTCACGTTTGCAGGCGCGGGTGTGCTCATCGCCAGCCTTACAGCACAAGCGCCGACGATACAATTCCCCACGGCGACATGGGTGACGAGAGATGGCAAAGCGACATGGACAACGAGAGATGAACAGGCGGCGTGGGATGCACGCGATGATCTAGCAACATGGAAAGCGAGGTGATATATGGCATGGAGTCCCATTACAGCAGGAGACGGTCGGGCATCGCATCACACCTTTACGACTGATAGCGGTACGTTTCTGCTGACAGGTGTAGCGAATGGCTCGATTGCCATGCACCTGGAGGATATCAACAACAACAACGCTTTGTATATCTGTACTGGCGCATGGAACGTCACCAACGTCGGCTCAATAGGGCCGCCAGTTGTGCCATCGACGGCAGACTTCACGCCGTCTGCTGCTGATCTGCTGGCCACTAATCCATTAGGCAAGCCTGGGCTGTACAAGGCGTATCCTGTGGTGACGCTTTCAACTGGCCCGGTTGCGATGGACTTGCAGCTATTGCAGGTTGTAGCTGAGCCGTAAAGAAAGGAGGAACATGCAACAACTCATTCTAACCATCATTTTTTACGTCTGGCTGATTATCGTGCTGGTGCTACTCTTTCTCATGTGGAGAGATGGCAGCAAGCGTATCATGCGTTTGCAGCAGGCACTTATCGATGTGAGCAACAAGAGCGCGGAGGCGGCAAAGGCGGCGGCTGAGACGGCACGGCAAGCTGTGGCACTCGTTGAGGAAAAGATACATGATACCTGAGAACCTGCTGCTCTCACTCCCAAGCATCGCCATTACGCTCTGTGTGATTATCGGCGGCCTCTTTGTCTTCCGGCGTGCGGCTGTCAAGCAGTTGGGGGAATTGCAGGAGAGCGTCATCGCTGCCTACAAAGAGCAAAACGAGTCACAGGAAAGGGAGTTGGTACGCCTGCGCCGTGCGATCATTGCGATGCGGGCCGCATTTAAACAGCTTGGCATGGAAATTGAAATCAATGGCACGACCATCACCCTCATCGACGGTCATCAGGGTAAACGTAAACGCATCATACAGGTACCTGATGACGAAGATGAGGAAAACTAAGGAGCTAGCTATCTTGAGACGATCTTCCTTACTCGCACTCGTGAGCGTGCTGATTATCACGCTCCTGATTATTGGTGCCTTGGCGCTCAACTCGGTTTTTGTATCAAGAGGGGCTGCACCGACACCAATACCGACACCGATACCGATATATTCACCAACGCATACCCCTACTGGTGTACCAACTGGTATACCGACACACACGCCTACGCCCACGCCTGAAGTGGGGCTAGGCTAAGAAAGGAAACGTACTATGACTGGATTATTAAACTTCGAGTTTTTAGCTATTCTCAATCTGTTCGTTCTGCTGCTGTGGCCCGCTTCCGGTACGTACTCCGGGGCGCGTCAAAGCGCGGTAGGCATTATCATGCTCATCCTGACGATCATCGCCGTGGTGCTGGACATCGTGTTTTTAGTGCTACAACTTGTACGCTAAAGGAGGTGGTGTTCCCCACCTTCAGGGGGTTTAATCCCTGAAGGTTCCGTTAAACCACTCCGGCAACGATACCCGACAAATGGCGCCCGCCGAGCATCGTGTGAGATTTGAACTCACGGGGCATCATTAGTATAGCACACAGGAAGGAGGCGATGCATGTACATCCGTTTGAAGCTGTTCATGCTCAATGTAAGGGCTTCGTGGAGGTTCAGGCCAATAAAAAAGCCGCTCACTTAGGAGCGGTGTGGAGGGATTGATGCTTTTTAAGCCATTGTTTATTGAGGGTAGTAGCTCGTCTCACGGCAGCGGTACGCTGCCTGTACGTATGAGGGGAGATGTGAGTGTGAACGGTTTCTTCATTGACAGTACCAATCATGACCACTTCCCACTCTTCTACTTCCCAACCAGCAGGGGAGGCCGCTACTGCGGAGTAGGGGCCTTGATATGTTTTGTGTGCCATTTATTGATTCTCCTGAATGTAGGATTCCAGTTCTGCCAGGGTAGCGAAATCACCAGTAACTACTGTACCAGTGGTCATTGTGATGCTTCCCACCATTGTCGAGGTGTAGTGATAGCCATTGCTCACAAACTCATTTGGGATAGTTTTAAAGGATGGGAAAGAGTTCTTAACTTCCTTCTCTGTGTAAAATTCAACTTCACCGCCACCGAGCTTTGCTTCGATAAAATACCTTGTCATTTCCGTTTCTCCTTGACTACAATTTTGTATTCATTTGATATAGTAAGAATAACATGAATACATATATGTTGTCAAGTGTTTTTGCTATGAATATCGTGAGTTTTGAAAACTCGCTGAAAGGAGGTGATCTATGGCCTTCGGTCTTGACTACGTAACCGGCCCGCCCGTAGCTTCCATGAAGGCGGCGGGCGTGTCATTCGTCTGCCGCTATCTGTCATACGTCAACAATTTGACACAAGTCAAGCTCTTGACCCCGGCTGAGGCGAAAGGACTTTCAGCGGCTGGTATCGCCATTGTGAGCAATTATGAATGGTATGCTAATCGTGCGCTTGAGGGTACAGCATCGGGCGTGCAGGATGCACACATAGCGGCTGGTCAACATGAAGCATGTGGGGGCCCTGCCAACCGGCCTATCTACTTTAGCGTGGATGTAGATGTTGACGGCTCGCAGACGGTGGATTACTTCAAGGGTATTGCATCCGTGATAGGCAAGAGTCGCACAGGTGCATATGGCTCGTATCGCGTGCTCGAATACCTGTTCAATGCTGGCCTTATCACCTGGGGTTGGCAAACCTATGCATGGTCAGGTGGCGCCTGGGAGCCGCGCGCGCACATCCAACAATACCAGAATGGTGTCAGCATGTCCGGCCATTCGGTAGACTATAACCGCTCGATGCATATTGACTATGGACAATGGAGCATCGGAGGAGGCAGTATGATTGACTTATCAACGCCGGGCGTGGCAAACTACTTCACAAGCAACGCGCCTGGCTGGTGGCAATGCAAGAACGGCCACCAGATACACGGCGAAGTGCTGGCGTTCTACCAGCGCATCGGTGGCGAAGGTTTGTGCGGCTTGACTGATTTAGGCTTACCCGTTTCAAACGAGATTGCGCTTGATAGCAATGGCAACACCAAGCAATACTTCGAGCGCGGCGTGTTGTTCTTTGATCCAGGGCATGTGTACGATACGCCGCCAGGTGCAGGCCGTGTCTACAAGGCGCATTTGTATAGCGGGAATGGACAAGACCCCGCTATAGCACAATTACAGCACGATCTTGCCCAGGCACAAAAGGCAATGCCGACGGTCACAGGCGTCGATCAGACAAAGGTGGCGAGCCGTTTGCAGGCTATCGGGCAGGCATCGCACAACGGGGATGCAGCTATTCAGAGTCTGGTGGCTCAGGCTATTGTGTAAGATCGGGAATGTAGCGCATGTTTCTTGCGAGGTCTGGCCTATGCTCATTCTCTGCTGCCATTCCCTGCGTGACGTTTGCCATCGTGTGATAGGCCAGATCATAGGCACGTTGCGCCATGAGGGTTTGAATAGTATATCTGGCCTGATCTTCACCAGAATGGTCATTCGTTATCTGGCAAGCATACATTTCAGCAAAGAGATCACTTAACTCAAGATAATGTGACTCGGAAAAGCCTGCAAAGTGTGTATCTCTATCAGTCATTTCGTACCTTTCAGAAAGGAATTATAGCATGTCTAATAACACGAACCCACTACCCGAAATATCGGCGCTTGTCCTGGCCGCTTTGCTTGTCATTGGCGGCATCGGGCTGCTGTACATGAGCAAGATCGACTTCGTGGCGGCAACGCTGATGTTCGGGTCAGCCCTGGCGCTCTTTGGCGGCAATCTCGCACTCAAAGCGCCTAGCCCAACGCAGCAAGGGCAACTCAATGCGCAGCAGGAGCAGTTGACCCAGGTCGTTTCACAGATGCAAGCGATGCAAGCGCAGCCGCCCGTGGTCATTCACAACAACATTCCACAGGCACCTGCGCCAGTTGCACCGCCAGAGCCAGCGCATACATTCGCATTCGCACCTGGTGCGTTGGCTACCCCAACATCGGTACAGCCCGTGCCGTCTCAATTCGCACCGCTCAATCGGAACTTTACCAATCTTGAGTTGAACGCGGTACAACCAGCAATGCAGCAGCCGACGCAGTAGCAACACCAGAAATGCACCTGATGTGTTGATACCTGTACCTGTGGAGCCTTGACAGACTGTGCGCATGGCGAGTATGCTTACCTTTGCCTCCTGTGGAGATTGCAAATGAAACAGGAAGGCCAATCAGGGGTGTAGGCAACTGCTATCTGGAAGAACGAAGGGCCAGGAGCCGAAGGACTGATTGCAGACCTCTACAAGCAGGAGTCGTCCTTCACAAGCTAAAAGAGGCCACCGAGGAAGATCGTGCATAGGCAAAGTACAAGCCTAGCGCACGGTTTTTCATTTTAGGGCCAGCTTGCACCAGCCCTGCTATTCGACTATTTAAAAGGGGATATGAGGCCGTAGCTTTTCTGCAATGAGCAGCCCGATATCAGTCAAAGGGTACAATTCCGCAAAGGTCACGCGGAACGTCGGCACTCTGTCGGCGCTGATCTCAAAGACTTCGAGCTTCTCCAATTTGCGCACTTTCCATCCATCGGCCTGCATTTTCCGCTTGAACTCAGTTGTGGTCATTTCTCCTCCTAGCTGGCCTTCCTGGCCTCGGCAAAGTCCATGTACTTCTGAATAGCGAGCCGATCATCTGCCGTCAAATCGCTATCCTTCAGCACGATATCCATGTTCTCAACCTTGAGAGCTTTCAAGATCATCGCTTGCCAGAAGCCAACGCCGAAGAGTGCGTTACAGCGTTTTTGCAATTCCTTGACGGCTGGCGTTTCAGGCTGCGCTGGCACCGTCTGCAAGGCTGGCTTTGGTTGTGGTGCTGGCTCCTGATTGCGAACCACCTCGTCAGCACTGGCGATACTCTCAACCGCACCATAGCCAGCAAAGCCAAGCGCCCGACCGATAGCCGATGTTTCGGCGCAGGCAAACGGGTCTGTGGCGTCAGCAGTGCCAGGCTTCGCGTTGAAGTGGCATTCAGCGCTGCCGTAGAACTTGAAATCGCCGAGCATGATAGCCACACGCCACACGCACCGATCACCGACCTGTATCGGCATACTCTCCACGATTTCAAAAGGCTTCTCAGATTGGCGCATCATGTCCATGCGCTCGACAACGGTCACGTATTGATTGCCGTGTATCTTGACTGTCATACGACACTTCCTTTGAACTCTGCCTCCAACAACGATAATAGCCGATACGCCTCGTCCCTGTCCAGGTAGAACGCGCTTTCCTCGCACTCAAGCAGCACATCGCCCGCCTCACGGTAGAACGTGGCAGTCTTGCCCTGGCCGATAGCGACTTCCACTTTTGATGGCTGCGCTTCTGTGGCTCCATAGCCATTGCGCGTATGCTCGACATCCTCCTGAGCAAGAGCGTCGAGTCGTTGCTCTTCTAGCTTTTCCTGCTCAGTCCTGAAGTCCTGGCCCGATCGCTCCATCGTCAGGAATAAGCCTTCGTAAAATGCTTGATGTTCCATTTCAAATTCCTCTCCGAGAAACGAGGCCAGCAATTCAGCCTCATCTCTCAATAATCGCTCTAAGCTCATGCTGCTCGATAAGGGCCGCATAATTCTTCTGGTAACTGCTCTACGCTCTCATAGTCCTTTACCCAGGACTCGCCTTGATGCTTCCAATGGAAGAAAGCCAGTTCGTCTATAATGGATTGGCGTATCCCAGAGGTCGGGCAAGAGTACATACATACATCACCCTCAACGTATTCGATGACATCAAAGGACTCTTTCGTGTTTCGCACGAACACGATAACGAGCGGCCAGCTACCCAAATCATATCCGTCTCGCCCCCAACTAGGAACGACGTACCACTTGCGTTTCTCTGCAAGCCCGATGGTGTCATATCCATCGACGCCCATCATCGGTAATGCTTGCCAAAAGTTCCCAGGCTCAACGCGATACTGTTCTAATTCTTGCTTCATGATTGTTTCCTTTCTTATTTCAGTAAACTGAACGCTTTGCCACTGGCACTGTGCAGCAAGCCTTTTTGGTCAGTAGAGACTGGCAAGTTTGCCTTGATCGAAACTTGCACTGCTGCAACGTGGCAACAGCGAGCGGCTTGGCCGCGCTCCGATTGAACTTCACCGTGGCGGCAGGTGCATGTCCAATTGGCTGCACTCTCATCGAAGCACACCTTGTACATTGCGTCTGAGCTATTGCTAGGAACTGCATAACAGTTCTGCCCGATGATCTTGTAGATTGCGTTTGCCTTGATTTCTGTTGCCATTTCAAAACTCCTTAACTTCATTCTATATACATAGTATAGCATGTTCATAGACAGAAGTCAAGCGCATCATGGACTAATATTGGACACTCTTGACAAATTCATATGTATTCGTTATACTCGTATTAGGTACAATATAGATAGGAGTTATGTCAATTATGACAGAAGAAAAGGAGTACATGAACCTTGCGGAGGCTGCGCAGTATATCGGCGTCAAGCGTGCTTCGATCTACAATTACATGCATGATCTGAAGATCACACCAACGAAGTTTGGACGTGATAGGCGCAAATATCTCGCGCTCGCTGACGTGAAGCGTTTGAAAGAGTACAAGGAAAAGCCCTGGTCGATCACTGGGGAGGACACAGCAGAAAGGCCAGCCGTCAAACCGGCTGCGTGAGGCCAGCGCCAGGTGATGAAAGATTTAACGGGTAGCTCACAGGTATACCACAGTCAAATGCACCTGGCGCCATGCACACACTCAGTATAACACAAAAGCACCGTGAATAATCCGGTGCTCTCATGCAAACTTTGTACTTTCTTTGTCAATGCGCTTAACAATAAAAGTGCAAATAGTATACCATATTCGTAGAAAGGACACACGTACAATGAACCCATATCAACAGCGACCACAGTATCCATACCAGCAGCCACAACGCCCGCCTGAGCAAATGGTGAAGGTGTACAAGGCTGGCTGGCCGTCGTACTCGGCGGTGAAGAAGTTTCAGCACGACGCAAAGAAGCTGGCCAGGCAGGGCTGGCGCGTGGCCAGTCAATCACCCATTGAGAAAGTCAGCATGTTTCGGCGCGGCATCACTGTGGTATATGTGCGATGAAGAGTATTTTTCCTATATGGATGCCGAATGCTGATATGGCATCAGCATGTTTTGTTTTGGGGGTGCTCCTGCTCATTGTCTCCATTGGCATGAGTAGAAATGTAACCTTACAAAATAAACACGAACATATGGTGCTGTGGTATGGTTCAGATGTGTTGGCTATTGCAGCGGTGCTCTGTTGGGTTGCTATGATTGGATTTCTTGGAGGGTGGTTATGACGTGGAAATCTTCACGTTTTCACGGATTTCTTAACCATTCCCACCAGTTTTATGTGATTTTTAACATGGACTCTCGGTGTACAATGAGCAAGCCGTCTCTCTAGATTTTGACTGTTACACAAGCTCTAGAACAAAAGTTCATCATCCATATTAAGATTTCTTCATAATCGGTGGATGGCTTGACAAATGCGAATGTACACGGTACACTGATATGTGTTAGTGTGCGTTGGTTATTAATAGTGAACATTGTACTGTGAGGGAGCCTAGCATGAGGGGCGCAAACGTATACATGGAAGAACGTATCTATACGCTCCAGCAAGTAGCAGACCTGCTTGAGTTCCATCCTAATACTATTAGACGATGGATATTGAGAGGCGATTTAGTCGCAAGTGGATTAGGAGGACAATATCGGATTCGACAATCCGATCTGGATGACCTCATGAAACGGAAGCAGATCAAGCCGAAACATGTAGAAGAGAAGTAGCCAAAAAGCAGGAAGTGCTGACTCGGGAAGCCATCGGCGCCTCGACATCAAGATAACTGCACATAGCAAAAGTAGACTAGGAATAGTATACATGAAAACTCAGAGAGAGTCTAGCAGCAGTCAATAAGGCTGAAAAGAAAGAACCTGGACGCTTACAAGTTTGGCGACTTAGCATCCAGGTTAGCGAGTCCACCTCGACCTTTGCTTACAGTGTAGCACATCCGTAAGGATAAGACAAATGTAAGCGCAAGGCCCGAGGCTAGTCACAACTCGAAAGGAGTTGTTTAATGCATACGCATGATAATAGTATACCACGCGACACACGTCCTTACATCAGTAAAACGGACGAGAGTCCCTATTTTAGCACATCAACACGCTATGCGCTTCCAACCTGTGAAGCCAAAGAGAACGGTATCGAGTGCTGGCATCACGCCGAGATCACCTATCACACCGAAGCATTCAGGCTAAACGGCATCTCTTATCCGAGCGAAATACGGCATGTCTGCAAAGCCTGCTATGACCGCATGTGGGAGATTATTTTAGCAAGGCATCTCATCGGACGTGAAGTGAGAGGTGCAGCATGAGGAAGATCGACAACACCGGCACACCGTTGCCACACCTGAAAGAATGGCGCAAATCAGCGCACCTCTCACAGAAGCAGTTAGGCGATCTTGCAGGTGTGAGTAAGTACACGATTATGAATATTGAGATTGCTAGATACCAGGGGGCGCGAGGAAGTGTCATACGCCAGATCGCCGTAGCCCTGGATATTACCCCTCAGCAACTCATGTACCAGCATCCCAAACGAAGCAAACGAAAGGCAGGTGTTGCATGAATGAGAAGCAACGCCAAGAACTGATCGACTTTGCACCGAACTTCGTCAAATTGCTGCGTGAGAATGGCTTTACACGCAATCAAGCAGCAGATGCGTTACATTCTGCGATTGTCTGTTTATTCGTAGTCATATGGAAAGTCCCTATAGATGAAAACCTGTCTGAAGAAGAGAAGGATTTTTGTCTACATGTGCAAATAGGATGTCTCAACATGATCTACAGGCAGGAGGTAGTCGCTTGAACGAAGCATCCGATATCACCAGGGAAGTCACCCAACTTATGCCCGCAGCGACCGTTGTCGATGAGAACGCTACTCTTCGCATTGCCACGCCAACCGTAAGCGGATACATGCAGCATGGCTACGATATGCGCCTCGCTGCACTCCTGGCGCAGCTGCTCGGCATCACAGCAGAGGAGCTTGTCAAGCGGACACAGGAGGCACAACGATGAAAGAGCTTACAGGACAAGATGTACACGAAGCCTATAACAAGGTTCAGCTAGACGATGTGCGTAAACGCGGCTTGCAGCACACACCTACAACCGTAAACGCATGGAAAGACCTCAGTAAGCGGGAAAAGGCCCTCTATGATCGTATGGCAGACAATCTCAACAAGGCGATGATAGGGCAGGAGGCCAGCCATGCCCCAACAGATTGAGCCTTTCCCCTGGCCGCGTCGCTACGGCTGCACGTACCCTCTAGACTGCGACCGTGAGTGCGACCGTGAGGCAACCACGACGGTCGTCATCAACGGCCAGGCGCGAGCTGTGTGCGAGGAGTGCAGGCGCGTTGAACTAGCGATACAGAACACGGATCGGGCAAGACAGGAGGAGGCGCAGCATGGTCATTGAACTCATCTACGTTACCGTCATCTACACATGCGATCATGTCGCTTGCAGGCCAGTACGACCACCGAGAAAGAGCCGTGTCATCTACTCAAATGATCGCTGCAAGATCTGTGCTCAGTTGGAAGCACAGGAAGAGGCACGACGCGCACAGATGCCCCAGGTGAACAACCATGTGCATTACATGGTTGACGGCTATCCTATGACGATCATGAACGATAAAGGCTATTGGCGTGGTAGGCGTTGGGATCATGGCAAGTTCGTCAATAAGTATTTCGGCAAAGCTGATCCCCGGCCTTTGCTTGAGGAGGCCCCATGACCTATCACTGGTACGCACGCTATCGCCTCGCACAGCTCATGCGCCAACTCGCCGCGCACCGTGCGCTGTGTGGCCTCCACAAACTGCGCAAAAGGTGCAGCGAGTGCGAGAAGTTGCGCTATAAGGTGAAGCATTACCAGAAAGTGCATGCAGCATGAGTAGCGAGCTTACCGTTTCTACGTGCCTGGGGCGCATCACCCGCATAGACGGCGATTTCATTCAGCTAGAGAGCGGCTATGCATTCTGGCTAGAGCCGACGCTGGCAGGCACACAGGGCATCATGCTAGGCGATACGGTGGCGTTGGTATACGACGTGTCCACCATGAAGGTAGTCAAGATTAGCAAGGCTGGCAAACATGAGTAAACCTATGCACGATATAAACGACTATCTAAAAGACTTCAATCAATATGATGCATTGCAACGTACAGCAAGGCAATCAATAATCAAGGCCATTGTACCTGAAGTGAAGACATCCACCATAAGCCCAATTGAAACAGATTTCTATGCGGAATGGTGCAAGCAATTCCCTTCCATAAAACTCTTATGCCAGTACCACATAGACCGCTATCGTGTCGATTTCGCACACCCTGAAAGCATGACGGTGATCGAGCTAGACGGGCATCAATACCACAACAGCAAACGTGATCGCACATACGACGCACAAAGAGCAAGAGTCATACAGCTTCTAGGCTGGCGTATCTGGCGCTTTACTGGCACAGAAGTACACCTGGATGTGGAGAACTGTGTACTGCAAGTATGGGAAATCATACAAGGCAGGTGAGGATAGGCGTGGTAAGGTCGGGCGGGGTTTGGTCTGGCACGGTAGGGTTAGGTCAGGTCAGGCCGGGTGCGGCCCGGTTGCTAAGGTACGGTATGCTTTGGCCTGGTCGGGTGAGGTCAGGTGTGGCATTGTAAGGTCTGGCAGGGTGAGGCCCGGTAAGGCCCGGTAAGGATGGCATGGTGGGGCGTGGTAGGGCCAGGCGCGGCAAGGCTTGGTTCGGTCGGGTATGGCGTGGCAAGGCGGAGAGTTCCACAACGGTGGAACTAAGTTACAAGAGCAGTTTCACCGCTGTGGTGAGACTAAGTTACAAGAAAAGGAAGATCATAGTCAAATGATTTCAACAATCAACGTAGGCATCGAGGGAATAACACCGCTTATCGTCAACAGGTTTCACGAAGAGGCGCAAGAGGCGGCTAGTTCAGGCGAGCATTCCAGAAAAGAAAGGCCAAGTCCACAAGATGATGCAGCAAACCGCTTATATCAAAACGGAAATGGTATCTTTTATCCTGCTGAGAATATCCGACAATCGCTTATAGGCGCTGCATCACGCCACAAGATCGGACGTAGAGCAGCTACAGCAGACATGGCAGCGTCAATCTTTGTTACACCGTTTGAGCTTCCCTTAGAGGGTGAATGGCATGTTGATAGCAGACCTGTCGTTATTCAGCGAGCGCGTATTGTTCGTCATCGCCCGATGTTTGACGAGTGGCTTATCAGATTTCAGATACAGATTGATACCGACCTGGTGAGTGAAAGACTTGTTCGTTTAGTGCTCGAAGATGCGGGTAAGCTCGTCGGCATAGGCGATTTCAGGCCAGCAAAGAAAGGCCAGTATGGTCGGTTTTCTGTTTCTTCCTGGGAGAAACAGGTATAAATGTGGTAAGGATGCTAAGGCATGGCGAGGTGCGGTAAGGTCGGGTGCGGTGAGGCTTGGTCTGGTATGGCAAGTCATGGCGCGGTAGGGTCGGGCGAGGTCAGGTCAGGTAAGGTGCGGCTTGGTTGCTATGGTTTGGCAAGGTGAGGTGTGTAACGGCGTGGTATGGATTGGTATGCAGAGGCGAGGCTAGGCTTAGTACGGTGTTGCGATGCGAGGCGTGGAGCGGTCGGGTGAGGCTGTTAAGGTTTGGCCCGGTGCGGTTTGCAACGGCAAGGTGAGGTGAGGTGTGGATTGGCAGGGCAAGGCATGGATTTCACATTTTTTATAGATAAGCAGGGGATATTATGAGCGGTACACATGGCGTATTCCAGCACAGAAGCGGGTATTTCTTCACCATACTTGAAGAGGACTTTTGCGAAGTCTTCAAGGCTCCTGGTGTCAATGAAGTATGCCGCGCTTACATCACTTCAATTTTAGAACATCTTACCAATAAGCAGTATGAGGCCACAGGAAGCGAAAAAGAGTTATGGGTATTTATGTCACTTCCTGAGATGGCTCGGCGTATGAGACATGCATGCAGCGAACGAACAATCCATAAAGAACTGCAAGGTATGGTCAAAGATGGTTTCATTGAGAAGCGTCGAGCAGTCGGCAAGGCCACGATGGAATACAAACTAAACTTGAAACGTATCCGTAAGGCTTTAGAGGCTTTACCAGACGGACAATCTTGCAAATCTGCAACATACGATCTTGCAAATCTGCAAGAACCATCTAGCAATTCTGCAAGATCAACCTTGCAAAATTACAAGAACGATCTTGCAAATCTGCAAGCAAGAATACCTATAGATATACCAATAGAAGAAACTAAGAATAATAACGGGGGTAGTGTCAATTCTGCTGACGCAGAAGTTGACGCGCCCGCATCTGAAAATGTGACTGATTATACTGTTTGGAAAGTACGCAAAACCGAACCACGCATGCCAGTTGTGAAAGGACAAGGCGATGGACACGACAACAATACAGATCATCTTTATCTGCCTGCTCATCCTGTATATGGTCATAGTCATGAGTTGGATGTTGAGAAACAGGTAGTTTCTTCTCATAGTCAAGGGCTATCGGAAGAAGAGACCGTAAAGATGCCAGCAATCAACTTGAAAGGACAAGGCGATGATAGGACTGATCATAGTCGCACTGGTGATAGTGGCGTTCCTAGTGGTTTTCGTGAAGACCTTCCTCGAAGTCGTGGAGGAGATACGCCACTCGTAGACGAGACACAGCAAACTATCTCGACTACTCTCCCCCGAGCGCCTGCTGCATCGGCTGCACCCCCAGGTAGTGTGCAGCAGGGCGCGATGGCGATGACGGCACGCCAGATCAAGGCGCAGGCAGAACGGCGTGAGAAAGAGCTATGGGCCATCATCGAAGCTGAACGTGGCACAACCTACACCGCCAGGCAGCGAGCGTTACACAAGGAGGGCATAGCATTGCTTATAGCCGACGATATAAGCGATGAAGTCATGATTAAGGGGTTGAGGTCACTCAGCGGTTTCGAGCGTCAGACATTCACCGTCTTGAAGTTCTACGGCTGGCTGCCGAACCTGAGCGCAAAGGAGCCAATACCAAAGACGAATGGCAAAGCGAAAAGCGGGCCTGATGCGTATGGCAATGATTATAGCCTGACGGCGCTCCTGGCACGTCAGCAGAAAGCGATGTAAATGTTAAACAATCCAGTTGATCTTATTCTCGTTAATATTGTTCTCGGCCAGTTGATTGTCGTACTTCTCATGTCGGCAATAGCCTTGGGTAAATATCTAGCCAGGCACTAAGGGGTGTAACAATGGGTGATCTCGCATATCTCAAAGTAAAACCTGCACAAGATACCTCAACAGGCAAGCGACCATTTCACGGCTTTGAAATCCCTGACTGGATGTTTGATGAGCGGCCTCACATCGTCTCACGCGATGACCCGAAATCACTCAGGTACGTCTGCCAGGAGTGCGGATTGATTGAAGCGAAGCATGTCAGGAATGGCTACATGCGCAGGCGTTGCGCTTGTGAGATTGCAGCCGACCAGGGAATCGGGCAGGCTGAAGCCAAAGCCGAGATGACCGCTGTCATGAACTTGCACCGCACCAATAGAACCTATACCTGGCTTGGTGAGGAGGAGGATGATCTCACAGGGAAATCGTTTGAGGGCTTCAATGCAATGTACCAGCATGAGGCGTTCAAAGAGTGCAGCGAGTATGCACGGCTCTTTGTGGATGCTCGCCGGGTCGGTGATACGTTCAGTCGAAATGTGTTGATGATGGGAAGTTACGGCACTGGGAAGACACACCTCGCAGCCGCCATTCTGAACACGCTGCGAGCGCACATGATACCATGCCTCTTTTGCACGGCTCAGGGCTTCTTCGACGCCTTATACAGCACATCCTTTGAGGGCAAGGCAAGCATGATCGAGGCAGCCGCTACAACGCCACTCCTGGTAATCGACGAACTCGACAAGCTCTACGTCAAGATGAAGGACGATATGAGCTACCAGAAAGCGACCTTGACCCAGTTCCTTGATAGGCGCTATAAGCGCAGACTTCCGACCATCATTATCACCAATGAGCAGGAGGATTTGAAAGTGTGGCTAGACGGCGCAACGATCAGTAGGCTGCATGAGCGCATCACCTTGCTCCCGATGAACGGTGTTGATTATCGAGTGAAGTTGTCAGAAAGAGGGTAGAACAGTGAGTGAGTATGATTTGGACTCTGATGATTACACGACATTCATCTGTCTCGCTGAGGGTTTTGGAGGGTATATCTTAGAGCGATTGGACAAAGAAGATGAAATGGGGTTCTTAGAAGCGACGATCAAGGTATTGCTTTTCCAGGGATTTGAACTTTCACAAATTATAGCCGTCTGGAATGACGTTGTGGAGGGTAAGTGAGATGTACGACGTAGTTCCCGACCTGCTTACCGCCTACTGGATATCACTCGGCGCGGCGCTCCTGGTCGGTGCCGTGATAGGCGGTGGCATCGTCTATGCACTGTCCAGGCGTGCATATAAGGCCAGTGGCGAGGGCTTCTTGCCACACGCTGAGGAGCCAATCACAGAGCCGGTAGAAGTCGATTGGGAAGCAATCTTGAAGGACATGCAAGCATGAGTGTGCTATGGCTCATACTCAGGCTGTGCGCGTGTGCGCTCTTTCTCGGCGTGTGCGCCTTCTTTGTGCTCTGTTTTCTGATATTGATTGTGTAAAGCGTAAACGGGAGTCGCCACGCTCCCAGTCCAGTAACGTGGCTACACACCTTATCCATACAACGGATAAGCAACAGAAAGGCTCTCGACATGAAGTTGTTTCACAACAAATTTATCGGCAAGTTATTGGCGCTTATCCTCGGCCTGGCCTGCGCGTTGTACTTCGGCTGGACATTCTCATTCTTTGGCTTCTGGATGGGCGAGCGGTTTCAAGGCGCGTTTCCAGAGGCACCGCAAACCATCGCGCTCGCCTGTGGCGCGGTCATGTTCCTGGCAGTCGTCTATACGTTTTTCTTTGCTGAGTACACGAAGGAGGATGTACTCGCCTACGAGGACGACAAAGGCGATGGCTCGTTTATCAAAGCCTTGCATCAATTGAAGTGGGCTGTACTGGCGCTGGAATTGTTCTCTTTGCTGTTCCGAGCATTTCAGTTGAACTTCGCGCCAATTGCGCTGGCAATGGTCGGTATCGGCCTGGCGCTCTTATGGCTCGCGCATCTGTTCGGCAAGGTGCTCCACGCGCAGGTCAACGTACCGCACGATGTAGAGGCATCCAGGGTTATGAACGAAGCCGGGTCTAAAGTGTGGAGCGAAACGCGCAAACACCTCGGCAAGATCAAGGATGTGGATAAGTTGCGCCGTGTGGCAGCCGGTGACTTGCGCCCGATAGATGACGTCAAGGATGCGAATGAACGTGATCGCGTGGACTCTGATACCAAAGCCGCGCAGCGCCGCCGCGAAGATCAACGCCGCCGCGAGGAAGCCCGTATAGCCGCTGCGAAGCACCTTGCACCGCGTACATTCGATGACCCTGTAGATATCATGGATAGCGTGCCATCATCCAATGGACACAGCCCAAAATAGACGGCTCAGGAGACGAAGACCACACTTCTGAGCCTATCGGGACGGAGCCAAACCAGGAGCCTGTTGCGATGCCTCCTATCCCACCTTACGAGTACCCGCCGCCAGTGGCACGGTCTAGCCCTGGCGACTCACCCGAACAACCGAAGAAGCCAAAGGTGCAGCCCTATCAGCGACCACCAAAGGCGTTTATCGAGTACGTATCACCCGTTAAGCCTGTAGTACCTGAACAACCGAGGCAACAAGTGATTATGAGCCATCCTGAAACGGTGACACTGACACCTCCCCAGGAGGTTATAAGGCAACCGAAAAGTTTAACGCCTGTTGAGGAAAAAGAATTAACGCCCGTTAAAACATCGGAACCTGAAAAAATTAACGAAAAATTATCACAACAGCCTCAAAGCGTTAAAAAAGCGTTAATTAATTCCCCGGCGCCAACTGCTAAAAAACTGCCAAAGAAAATGCAGTTCAAAGGCAAAAAGGGGAGACAGCGAACAGAGGCAGAAGTGATTGATTTATTGACGTTCGTGCAAAACAGAAATGGAGCATGGCCTAATGACAACTACGTCTCAGACCAAATGCGACGATACTACAGGCGGGAATACCCGGAATACTTCCGCAAAGCCCGAAAAGGGAAGAAGGTTCAATCTCATGGATCTGCGCCGATTGACCTTCAATCTCGAAGGACAGGAACAAACGTTTGATGTAGAGACGGCCACGCCTGAACAGTTTAACGCTTTTGCCTCTGAAGTGGCTGATGTAGAGGATGTAGACATTAACGTGTGGCCGCTCGAAGTCAGACGCGACTTTGTAAATAATCTGTGGGACTTCTGTTTAACGGAAGGCTATGCTTTTCCTTTAATGGGAGCAGCCGACGAATCCGCTCAGGAGGGCGCATGAGGAAGAAGCTAGTCTTTGATGTACATAAATCAGACCGTATAAATAGACGGAATAACGAAGATGCTTGGGCATTGCCCAAGCTAGAAGAAGAAGTTACCGTCATCTATGCCTTGGTAGATCCGAGGGATGGTGCTGTTTTCTACATTGGGCTTACAAATGATCCTTACGTTCGCTTCAAGCAACATATGCTCATGAACGATGGCAATGATTTTAAGCGTGCCATGATACAAGAGATTTTACATGAGCATAGATTGCCCTGGATGTTAACGCTGGAGGTTGTTGGCGATTTTTCAGATCCAAGAAGGCGAGAACTTTACTGGATCGAAAGATATCTGGATCATGGTGCGCACCTTTTGAATGATGAGGTACGCGCCTGGAGACCGCCCATTGGCGAAGAAATAGCACGCACTCAGGAGGGCGCATGAGATGGTATTGAGAATACTTATTGTGTCAATATGTGGAGTCATTATTGCAGGTACTTCCATCTTTGGGGTGTTCTATGACCCAGGTCATCCCTGGATGGACAAGAAGCGCAAGATTGGCGTAGCGGTTGTCTGTGTTGCCGGAACAATTCAGCTACTTACTATGGTACTGACGAGAGGAGCATAGCATGTTCAAGGCGTTAAGGCCGTCGTCGTGGGGATTGAAGACGTTTGATGTGATCGTTATTCTCATCGTGTTTGCTGTAATGGTGAAGTTTTTCGCACCAACATCAGGGCTTGCAAATGCCATTCATATCGTGTGCAGTTGGCTTGCGACCGGCATCACGTATCTCGCCAATCTGCTGGCACGATTTTTAACTTGGCTATAGAAAGGATATCGTATTGAGCCTAGAAGAAGAATTGATCGTGCTGTCCGGCGTCGTGGCCGCGCAGAAAGAGCGCATAGCAGACATGGAGGAGCTTATCCTCGATTGGAATTTGCTGATGCACACCCGTTTCCCGTACACCTGGAATAACGGCGCCGATGGCTTGCTCATCCAGGAACGCTTACGGGAATTAGGCGTCTTGGAGAGAATGAAGGAAAATGTAGGATGAACTATGTATTACTAGCGGTCATTGCCGCGCTCGGCTATCTCTTGGCGGCAGTATTGGCGTTCGTGTTGGCCAGTCAGGGCCGTGACCGTGAAGCCGTGGAGGCAAAGCTGCGTACCGAACGTGACGATGCACTGCTGCGAAATGTGAAGCTCGCAGATGATAATACGTTCCTTTTGGCCGAGTTGGTCGAGATACGCACCGAGAATGCAAATTATGAAGTGCGGATTGTGGAACTCCTTTCCCAAATCGGCACACTCGAAGATGCTCTCTCAGCGTTGCGAGCCAAACGCACAACGAAGAAAGCAGTAAACGAATGAATGAAATACCGCCACATGTCTATGCAGCCGTGAAAATGGTCACAGAGCGTTTAAACGATGTTGAATTAAATGCAATCTGTCTTGTGGCATTACTCGGCACTGATCCACGTCATGTTGCCGGATACGATAGAGCGGCGCCGCTTTTCACTGAGGCGCACGGCACGAAAATGCATGCCGTTGGAGTGGATGCGCTCGTTCTGATTCGGGATGAGCGATTAGAGAAAGCAGTAAGCGAATGAGCAATATCGTCATAGATGCATGGCTCGTGATTGGCACCGTGGCATTTGTCGCCTTCATGACCATGCTGAGTATAAAGATGTGCCAGCATTACCTGGAATGGTTCGGGCCAGATGAAGATGATAAGAAGTGGGAAGGACAATAGCATGACCACAACAGAGTTTAAGCGAAAAATGCAAGCCGATGGATGGAAAGTGCGGGAAGTGCTTAACCACACAGTCTTCGAGATCAGCGCCGACGGAGTGCCGACGTTCCATGTGACGCTTAGAGAAGTCGATCAAGTCACTGATATCGGGCTGCTCATTGCAGAAAAGCTACGGCCCACAATAAATTCCATCTTTGGGGAGGGCTAGATGAAGCACCTTTGGCAACGACTGATCAACAAGATAGCACGCAAGCTCAAATCATTCGGCACGCTCGACAGCGAACGAGCCCTGCGCAAAAAGAACGCTGAAATCTTGCACTTGAAGCAAGAACTCGAACAGGCGCAAAAGCGGCAATGGGGCTATGAACATTCGGCGTGGAATAGCGAGCCCGTCCCCCAGACTGACCCTCGGCTACTCGCACAATTGGAAGCGCAGAAGCGCAAGGACGACATGAAAGCCTTCCTGCACTGCAAATCGCAAGAACTGCCACGTATGCCGGGCGACATGGCACGCAAGTACAAGATACGCAAACTTGACGATGTTACCGTGATTATGCCAGCTATACAGCGCGATGCGCAGCTACAACGCTACAATCAGATGCGCTATCAGGAAGATGCGTGGATACGCTAGTTGCATCCCGGCCCGTTTTGCTTTATACTTATCGTAAAGTGTGGAGTTCACTATGGCTTATCTTATTGAAACGAGCAAGTTACCAGCCATCCCGCCAGGTGCCAAACGCCTGGTAGCACTCACCTATGAAGAGGCTATCATGCTGGATGAGCACAAGGACGCACAGATTAAACGCAATGGTGGCTTTGCTGATTGGCTGCTAGAGATGCGCCGGGGCATCTTCACATTTTTGCGCAATAACGAAAGTTATCCGCTTCGCCCAAATAAATAAATGTAACGCTGATTGCGGCTAAGGAATTCCCAGGCGTTAGGTAACACTCAAGATACTGAGTTACCTAACGCTTTTTTGTGTGTAGGTGCAGCCATGACGATACACCAATTCAAACGGCGCACACCGCCGGTACGCATCGATCACTTCCATGTGACGCAGCAGCTCGGCTTCGCACCCATCATGCATTGCTGGTGTGGCGCAACGCTCGACATGGGGCTGAACCATAAAGGCGCTCAACGCAAGTTTGCCCAGGCGCATGAAGAGTGCAAACCATCTGAAAAGCATGACATATAAGTGGATGAGTTTTAAGTGGTGCGTCAACTAACGTACATTAGACGACGCATACATTTCAAGCCCTACTATATAAAAGAGGTTCTAACGGTAGCAAGCAGGCGGTGTGAACATGTACGACATGCTCTGGTTTCTCGCACTCTCACAACTGCTGTACTACTTGTGGCAAACGTGGCTGATCATCCTTACCGTCTCGCTGCTGCTCATCGTCCTGTATATCGTTGCTCTTGTGCTTATTGCGAAGAGGTGCAAGCAATGTCACGTTTTGAACGCCTATTCTATATCGCCTGTGCAGCTCTATTGTCAGCCTGGCTCATTGGATTTGGCGCGTGGCTCATGCTCGCGCCTATGCCCGCTATCCTCTATCCCTAGGAGGTGACACACGAAGACAGACAAACCGACGCCCATCCCGAAACGCGCAACCGCACCGCCTCAACCTATCACACTATCCCAACACCCGACGCTTGACGAGCGCATTGATGCACGCGTGAAACGTGCGCTGTATCACCTCATGCGATCAGAGGATGAGATCAACATTGTCAGCATGTCATACGACGAGTTTGAGGCGTTTTGGGCGCGTGTGATGCAGGAGGATGCATGAAACGACTCCTGTATGCCTTGCGCTTGTGGGTCTATCTCACACTCAATGATGCATCGTGGCTTTCGTTTCGTGGCTGCATAGATTGCTATGATAGACGGCAGGCAATTATGAAGGTGAGGGACAATGATTGAAGTGAGTGCAGCCATCACGCTCATGCTCTTTGGCGCTGGCGTTGCGCTCCTCTGCGTCTTCGCTGGCACCATCATTCACATGCGCTTCCTTGACCGTAAGTTGCTCAAGCCTGTACCAAGAGCTGCGCCCATCACACGGCAGATACCAGCGGTGAAGCCATGACGCTCAACTACCCACAACGCACAGGCAAGAATGTTTCCCCTCAAAGGGTACCAATTCCCCACAGGGACGCGATGGCCGTGAGCCGTGTCGAGCAGGCCGTCAAACGTCGTCAAGAGGGCTGGACTTACCAACGCATCGCCGATGATTGTGGCTATGGCAGCTCAAGCGCAGCACGTAAAGCCGTACAACGCGAACTCAACCGCGTGGTGGTCCAGGCCGTGACTGAGTGGCGCAATGACCACATAGCACGTATGGAGAAGCTGCACGAAGAAGCCTGGAAGCTGGCCATGGACGAAAAGAACAAAGGCCGCTTATTCGCCTTTGATCGCCTCATCGCACTTGCTGAACGTGAGGCGAAACTACTGGGCCTGGATGCCAAAGTCGACGAGGTGGCGGTCAACATGAACTACACGAAGCGGATAGTACTTGAGGTTGGAGAGCAGCATGATGCAAGTTGATACCGTGCTGCATGGTGATGCTTTGGAAGTGCTGAAAGGCATACCAGACAACTATGTGCATTCTATCGTCTGCGACCCACCAGCCGGTATAAATTTCATGTCAAAAGACTTCGATAAGGATAGAGGCGGGCGCGATCAATGGATAGCGTGGCTCAGGGACATCATGATTGAAGCTAAAAGGTGCTTACGTCCAGGTGGTCATGCGCTCGTGTGGGCCTTGCCGCGTACAAGCCACTGGACGGCTACGGCGCTAGAAGATGCAGGCTTTGAGGTTCGTGACTGTGTGTACCATCTTCAAGGCCAAGGTTTTCCGAAATCGCTGAACCTGGGCAATGGACAAGGCACGGCGCTTAAGCCGTCAGTAGAGTGCTGGTGGCTTGTCAGGAAGCCCCTCGCCGAGTCCAGCATCGCCGCCAATGTGCTGGCATGGGGCACTGGCGGATTGGCGATTGATGCGTGTCGTGTGGCTGGTACTGTGCCTATACGTGAAGATCATGGTAAGGAAAGCGGTTCTATCTTTGGCATTAATAGCAGACATCCAGCAGGCGAAAGCACACAAGGCCGCTGGCCCTCGCACCTCCTGCTCAGTCACTCGATCTGGTGCATCCCGCAAGGCGTGAAGCGTGTACGTGGCGGTAGTGCTGGAATTGGCACACACAAAGCAGGTAAGCAAGGTTATGGTGGTAACGTTCATGACTTCCAAACTGTGAACTATGGTGACGAGCAAGTCGAAGCGTACCAGTGCCACGAGTCTTGTCCTATTGCCGAGCTTGACAGGCAGAGCGGAGTACGCTCGTCACGTCCTGGCAAGTTGAAGCCCAACGGCAAAGCACAAGTCTATTTTGAAATGCCACATGTGGAAGATGGGCCAAAGTATCAAGACACAGGTGGAAGTTCAAGATATTTCACCAACTTCCCGCCCGACGACTACATCCCCTGGCTCTACCAATCAAAGGCGAGCAGAGCCGAAAGGAATGCAGGGTGTGAGGGCTTGCCTTTGGGTGAACCTCCTGCAAGTGCAAGAAGCAAACCAGCAGAGGGAAGGCAAAACCCATTAGGTGAACCACGATCTAACCATCATCCCACGGTGAAATCCCTCGCCCTCATGCGCTGGCTCATCCGCCTTATCACACCACCCGGCGGCGTCGTGCTGGATTGCTTCTTGGGTAGTGGAAGCACAGCAGTAGCCGCTATTCAGGAGGGCATGCACTTCATAGGCATTGAGCAAGATGCATCGTATGTGGTGATTGCAGACGCCAGGATTGCCCATGCGCGACAAGAGGCAAGGATAGCACAGGCAAGGCGTGAACCAGCATGGTTAGATGAGGTGGCAATATGACCGTTGCCGATATAGAAGAAACCTACCGGCCCTACGGCTTATGTCTCTTGAGGCCATTCTGTGAGGTCTGGAATCTCGTTCAGTTCTGCGAGCACCGCAAAGCTATCGAAAAGCGTCATCGCCTCTGTGGTATGGTTGAACACATGCACAGCCAGATCGTAGGCCCGTTGAGCGATAACACGCTCAAATTCTGGATAGAGAGACGAATCATTGTCAGCATCAATACCAGTTCTATCTTCGAGCAATCCACGATTGGCGTTGAGCAAATCTTGCCAAAGCAGTTTCGCAAAGCCTTGAAAATGTGTATCGCGTTCTGTACTCATGAAGGTAGTATAGCATGGTTGTAGCCGATATTGAAGAGACCTATAGACCCTACGGCGGCAATTCGCAGTTGTTCACCAGCAAGCAGCCTGAGTTGATCTTGAGTGGCCCGGCGGGCACAGGCAAATCGAGAGCCAATCTGGAATACCTCAACTACTGGGCCATGAACTACCCTGGTGCTCGTTTGCTCATGGTACGCAAAACACGGCGTAGTCTTGGTGAGTCAGGCATGGTGACATTTGAGCAAAAGGTGTTACATCCGGCTCAAGGTGTTCGGTTCTACCATAGCGCGCAGCAATACCGCTACCCGAATGGCTCCATACTCGCCGTTGGAGGACTCGACAAACCGAGCAAGATCATGAGTACCGACTGGGACATCATCTATGCACAGGAAGCAACCGAGCTTGAAGAGGACGATTGGGAGACATGCACGATACGCTTGCGTTGGGGCGGGCTTCCCATTCAGCAGATGATAGGCGACTGCAATCCGGCGCAATCAACACATTGGATATTGCAACGTGCCAGGGATGCGAAGACAGAGATGTTCGAAACCAGGCACGAAGATAACCCGATGCTCTTTAATCGTGATGGCACGATGACACCCGAGGGCGAGCGCTACTTGAGCAAGCTCGATAACCTGACAGGAGTAAGATATGCACGATACAGACTCGGATTATGGGTCAGCGCCGAGGGAATGGTGTACGAGGATAGTTGGGATAGAAAACGAAACGTCACCAATACGTACCATATTCCTGGGGAATGGCCTCGGTATCTGGCAATCGACTTCGGGTTTACGCATCCCTTTGTGTGCTTATGGGCCGCTATCGACCCAGACGGGCGTATCATTATTTACAGGCAAATCTACAGAACCAAACGCCTAGTGGAAGAGCACGCCGCTGACATAAAGCGCATATCGCGTTGGGGCGAAAAAGGCGGCGAGCCGTTACCGCGCGCCATCATCTGTGATACCGACGCCGAAGACAGAGCAACCCTAGAACGTCACCTAAGCCTCTACACGGTGCCTGCGCACAAGTCGGTATCTGATGGCATACAAGCAGTGGCATCACGCTTCAAAGCAGCCGGTGATGGCAAATCACGTATTCAGATCATGCGTGACTGCCTGGTAGAACGCGATAGAGACTTAGCAGAGGGCAAGCAACCAACCTGCTTAGAGGATGAGCCGGAGTCATATGTGTGGGATACACGGCAAGGAGCGAAGAAAGGCGAGCAACCCGTCAAGGAGTCAGATCATGGCCTCGACGCGTTACGCTACCTAACCGCTTACTTTGACTTAGTGCCGTCAACCGTGAAATACAGCCAAAGGATATATTAATGGGTAAGAAGAAGCTGAAGGGAGAAATCAGGAAGTTGCAAGCGCGCTTACAGGAGTGTTACACGCCTGAGCTTCGTGATCTCGATAAGAGTATGTATGACGGTCTATTGACACAAAATGCCGCCCTCTTCCAAGATCGGCAGCAGGAGCGCGAGGTATATTGGAGACGGATCGCTGAACTAGAAAAGCAACTGAACGAGGTGGTAGCAGAACGCGATACCCTTCGAGAGCGATTTGCAAAGGATGAACAGCCATGACACAAACCATGCAGCCACCAGCACCAGCACAACAAGCAGAACAGGCACAGCCAACCTACGAGATCACCGAAGAGGACAAGAAGCGCATCCAACGCATACGTGATGCATGGCAAGCCTACAACGGCGAGCTTGAACCGCCGCTCAAGAAAATGCCCGATGGCACCGACCCCAACGTCTTGACGAACCGTTGTCAGCCTATCGTCGATGCAGGAGTCAACTTCCTGTTTGGCCAGGAGCTTGAAATCAGTTGTGAAGAAGGCGCACCGCAAGAGGCGCAAGACTTCCTCAATGAGACATGGGGCCGCAAAGAGCGACGTATTCCACTTCTGCAAGACCTGGGCATGAACGGCGCAATGGCTGGATCCGCATTCCTGCGCATCATGCCCGATGATAAGGGCAACTTCCGGCTTATCACGGTTGACCCGTCTATCGTTGTGGGCATGGAAACGGCTCCGCAAGATTGCGAAACGGTGCTACTTTATTGTATTCAGTACAGCAAAATGGAAAAGATCAACGGCAAGTCGCAAGAAGTCTACTACCGTGAAGAGATCATGCGTATAGACCCCGATGGTAACGCCTCGAAAGGTATGCCCGACGATGATGATACGTGGCAAATTCAGCACTGGACGCAGACCGTAGCGAACAGCATGCAGCCCAAATCAATCAACTGGGTGGCAGAAGGCGACCCGATCACCTGGCCTTATCCATTCCCGCCGCTCTTTTCATGCAAGAACCTACCCAAGCCCAATGACGCCTGGGGCAAGCCTGATATCACACCCGATATCATCGGCGTCAACAAGGCGATCAACATGTCGAACTCCTGTACTCAGCTTGTCGAAATCCTGTATGGTCAGCCGTTCTTGTGGGGTCGTGGTATCGGTGAGTCAAGCGTTGACAGGACGCCAGGACGCATCATGATCGTGGGCCCAGATGGTGAGATCAACGCCGTGTCAATCACCAGCGATATTGCGAACGCGCTTCTGTTCGTGGAAAATCTACGGAGCGACATGGACGAGCAGAGCCACTTTCCAGGCGTGGCAACTGGGCGCATGAAGGACATGCCACGTGGCAACATCTCAGGTGTGGCGATAGAACTGCTCTTCTTGCCAGCACTCAAAAAGACCGATGGCAAACGCTGCCGCTACGGTGAACTCATCATCGAAGCGAGCAAGGCGTTATTGGTGCTCAACCACATGAGCGAGGATATTGACATTCAACTCGCATGGCAAGACCCACTCCCACATGACGACCTGCAATCGTTGCAAGCGGCCATCCTCAAAAAGCAGATCGGCATTTCAGATACAACCATTCAGAGAGAGCAAGGCTACGACCCTGACGAAGAGCAGGAGCTTTCACAAACAGAGGACGCGCAGAAGTTAGAGGCATTCAGCAAAGGGCAAGGCATGCCGCCACCTGGACAGCCGACACCCATGCCGCCAATGCCAAGCAGTGTGCAGCCAGGGCAGCCGCCAACGTCGCCAATTCCAGGAGGTCGCTAGATGAGCGAGGAATACGCCAGGTGGCAGCCAGTCGTTATGATTGTAAATCGTCGGCTAGAGTGCAAGTGTGGAGCGTTAGCGGTGTTTGTATCGGGCAGACTGCCACATGAGCCGGAGCATTACAATGCTATGGAAGAAGTAGATGTATGGTGCCAATCATGTTTTATGAAAATGCAGGAAGAAGAGGATAGGCGACTTTGAGCCGCTTACAGCAAACCATAGCCGAATATCGTCAACGCTTGCTTGCTCATGAACGTACAGCTAGTGCCACTTTAGACTACGCGCACCGCCAAACGCTGGCCATGATCGAGCCAAAGCTCAACGCACTCTATGACAAGATGAGCGCGGCACAAGCCAATGGCGAAGATATCAGCACATCGTGGTTATATGAGCAGCAAAGGTTGGAGGTGATAACCTCATGGATAGAGGGCCAGATCAACCAGTTTGCAGCCTTAGCCCAAATGCAGACGGGGCAATTGCAATCAATGGGTACGTCGCTCGGACAGCAAGCAGGGATGGCACTACTCAACTCTACTATCCCTGCGGGTGTCAGTTGGTCTTTCGGACTGCCATCCCCACTGGCAATACAGGGAATGGTTGGGGCGACACAAGCGGGCTCACCACTGGCGGACTTGTTCAATGGCTTCGGGGCCGAGGCTGCTAAAGGTGCAAAGACGGCGCTTATTTCAGGTGTCACACTTGGCTACAACCCACGGCAAATCGCGCTGTCAATTCAAGATGCGCTGGACATCTCGCGCTATCGGGCATTGACGATTGCACGTACTGAGATGGTACGCACCTATCGCGGCGCGGCGCATGAGACATACCGCGCAAACGATGATGTGGTGGATGGCTGGATATGGCTGTGTGCCTTGCTACGTAGTTCATGCGCCGCCTGTGTCGCGATGAATGGCACCGAGCACAGCCTGGATGAAGAATTGAACGATCATCCTAACGGGGCATGTACGCCAGTTCCGAAAACAAAGAGTTGGGCTGACATCCTCGGCCCATTAGGGATTGATACGAGCGATATACCAGATACCAGCGTCCAGATTGAAAGCGGCTCCGATTGGTTCGATAACCAGTCAGAAGACACACAACGCGCCATACTCGGTAACGCGAAGTATGATGCATTCCAGAATGGTGATTTTACGCTAGATGATATTGTAGGCACGAATGACGACCCCGACTGGGGAAAGTCGATATACGAAAAACCTTTGAAGGATTTAGTGAAATAATGCTAGAAGAAGAAACGAGATGCCGGACATGCGGAAAAGTAGTAGATAACACGATAGACGGTGAGTGTGAGTCGTGTCATGTACAGCGTGTCTTGCATAGCGCCGCGCCACAACAGCAACAAGAGCAAGAGCAGCAGCCAGCACAAGGGCATGTCACGATTAACATGACGCCGCAAAGCATGGAAATCCGCATTTCGCCGCAGCCGATCAATCTTGTCATTGATGAGGCGAGCATGGATCAGATGGTCTCTCAGTGGCTGGCCACACGTCCAGCCCTCTTTGACGAGCTTGTCAAGCAACGTGTCACGCAAAAGAAGACGGAGTTGGCGATCATCCGCGATATCAAGAGTTCACGGGTCAACTAGCGAAAGGACAAGGCGATGACATTAGAAGATATTGTATTCCAGGGATTAGGTGAGGCAAGCATGTGTTGGAGCGAAACGCCAAAGGGTGTATTTGATAGCGAGAATGCAGTACGCATAGGTCAAGAGATTATGCAAGCTATCAATGCAGAATTGCGTAGAGACAACACTAGCCCTCCTGTTAAAAATCCCTTGCCAGCAAAGCCACCGATGCCAAACCCGACAGAAGAGGATTTAAACAGCCCGACATTTGAAGCTATCTGGAATGCGATTAAGTCCTGGGATGTAAACGTGCCTGAACACTACTTCGGCTATTGTGGGGCAAATGGTTCGCATGTCATGTTAATTTTGAATGCAATCAAGGAGGTAGCAAAGTGACCTGGAAGCCTTACCTGGAGCCAATAATACCCATTGAGGAATGGCTAGCAAAACTCACGCCAGCACAGCAAATCACAGAACTTGAGGCAGCTATAGATTGGGCCAAGCGCGGCATAACCGATCAGGATATACCGCATTTAGAAAGGCTCCTGGCAGAAGCCAGAAAGGAACACACGAACAATGGCGGTACTCAAAGCGAAAGCGCGTAAAAAGCATGCCACCGTTGTCGTCGATGGAGAGCCGAAATTCCCCATTCCTGACAAGAAGCACGCTATCGCTGCACTATCCAGGCTTGACCAGGCAAAACCGCCTTTAACGCCAGCACAGAAGGCGAAAGTGCGAGCCAGGGCCAACAAGTTTCTGAAGAAAAAGGCGCAATGACCACACAAGAACTAGCATTGAGGATACTTCAGATCAATCACGAAGCTAAAGAACAAGCCAGGCAAAATGCTATGGGCGATTGGGAAGAATTGCTTAGTAAGGCATTAGACGAAATTGACCGGCTTTGTCGGGAGCAAATCAATACCCATGCTCATGCTGAAGCGCATCATAGATTGACTTTACGAAAGGAATAGGCTATAGTTATGACAGAACCTACCTCTTCCGGTGCAGGCGCGATGCCTCCCGCCGGAACACCCGTGACGGGTACCCCTGCTCCTGGGAGCGCGACGCCTCAGGTAGCCGCTCTTACGCTTGAGGAAGCGTTGAAGAAGATTGCTGATTTAGAACAACACGCTCAAAACAAGGCCGAGGAAGCGGCGCGTCATGGCAAAAACCTGACCACCGCAGAGAAAGAACTCGCTGCCTACAAAGCAGCAGAGCAAGCTGCCAAAGATGCCCAACTCTCAGAAGTCGAGCGCATGAATAAGCAATATGCCGACTTGAAAGAGCAGCATGAGACGCTTGCATCCGAACTCTTAGAGGCGCGTGTGTATCAAGACGTTGCACGTCACGCGGCAAAGCTCAATTTCATCTTGCCAGCAGATATGCTTGCGAAGCTCCTCTTGAATGATCTTGATGCCATCGAATTTGAGGATGGCAAGCCCAAGAACATCGAGACGCTTTTGCAAAATCTCGCCAAAAGCACACCTGAAATTGTGAAATCTGCGCAGCAAGAACAGCAACAGCAGCAACGCGCGCCAGCAGTGCCAGCAATGAACCCTGGCCGTTCAAGCATCGCGTCGCCTGGACAACAGCAACCGGGCAGAATACCACGCCTCAACGACCCAGGGCTCTGGAAAACTTGAGGCACGCAATAACTGAATAGTACAGTCTCGAAACTACCGTCGGGAGACAGAAGAGAGAGAGATTATGGCAATTGGAGCCGGGACGGTTACCCTGGCTGACTACGCGCTGATGAGCAATCAGCCGTTAGTGCAGGCAGTAACGATGTCCCTTATCGATTACGGGAATGTCATTCAGGACATCCCACTCGTTGAGAAGCAATCCCTGCAAGTCAACGGGGTCAGGTGGGAAGGCAACCTGCCCACACCAAACTGGGTGCCACTCAACACTGAAGGCACCTCAGTACACGGCCAGCCAACCCCGTACCAGGAACAAGCCTACATTGTGCGTAACTACGTCGATGTGGATAAGTTCATCGTCTTAGATCAAAACCAGATCGTCGAGCCACGCGCCGCACAGACAGCAGCGTACCTCAAAGGGCTCACCTACGATATCAACTTCAAGTTTTTTAAGAACGCGCACGACGGCACCGGAGACGCTAACGCGCCTGTGGGTCTACGTGCGCGTATCGATGATGCAGCCTCCGCCAACAAGTTCGGCGTACGTCCTGAGAACAAGATTGACGCAGGCGGATCTGCTGCCGACATTTCACAGGCTGGCCTTACTGCCAAGACGGGCGGCGCCTTGCTGGAAATGCTCGATCTCCTGTTGTGGAGCGTGGATAGTCCTGACGGTTCAGGTGTTGTGCTCTACATGAACGACTACCTCAAGCGGCGCTTGAACTTCGTCGTGCGCTTCATGGGTACCAGTGGTGGTCTCGATCAGACTCAAGATCAGTTCAACCGCACCATCCAAAGCTACAAAGGCGCCGTCATTCGTGACCCGGGCGTCAAGGCTGACCAATCCACCCGTATCCTTGCAGGTAACGCGATTGCCGCAGGCTCCGGTAGTGTCGGTGAGACAGCAGCCGGAGCCGATAGTACAGGCGCATCGGCAAACTTCGCCAGCATCTACGCCGTCAACTACTCAACGGATCATTTCTTCGGCTGGCAGTTTGCGCCGCCCAACGTGCAAGACCTGGGCTTGATCTACAACGGCGCCATTTACCGCACACTGATCGACTGGGCCGTTGGCTTAGTCAACGCTTCAACGCGCTCTATCGGGCGTCTCTATGACATCAAGATCGGCTAAAAGGCCAGAAAGGATACAACGATGCCTAGAAAAGATGAGACTCCGCAGGTCGCGCTGACGATGTCCCCAGACGAGTTTGCCGAACTACGAGCCGCCGCCGCCGCCGTTGGCCAACAGGATGTGCAACTTGGCCGCGTGCTTGACTTGCTGGTGTTGCACCTGGGACATGCACATGACCTTGACCCGACGGTTGAGGACGCCAAAGCACAAGCGGCAGCAGAGGAAGCGGCCAAAGCAGCAGAGGAAGCGGCAGCAGCGGCTACTCCGGTAGAACCTGCCGCAGAAGGAGAAGCAAATGCCAGTTGATGCCCTTATCGCTTTACAAGCCAGTGTCACAAAAACCGCCACGTTTAACGGCGCAGCTTTAATTCTGCCTGGTGGGACTCCGCGCCGTGGGATGTGGTGCCGTGTGATTTACTCGGCGGCAAACCAGGCGTCAGGTTCAGGCGTATGGACATTTACGGTTGACGTCTGCCTGGATGGTGTGCCGACCACCTGGCGCTCTGACTTCCAGGGTGAGCCGATCATCACACTGACCACGACTGCCCAGGCGGGCGAAATCTTTATTCCCTTTAATGTGCAGCCCGTAGTGGTATCAGGCGTGATTACCGCGCCACAGATACGCCTTTCGGCAATACTGACAGGGTCGCCAACAACGCCCACAATTACCTATCAGGGAGACTTGAGCTTAACTCGCCCATAGTCTTGTAGGTTGTTCATATTGAAAGGAGGCGCTCGCGATGGCTGTTCGTAGCACAATGGCAGCGATTATCAAGCGAGTCCGCGTGCTCATAAATGACCCTGAGGGCGCCTCTCAAACCTTTGACGATCAGACCATTCAGAATGTGCTTGACGACTCACGCCAGGATTACGTCAACGAGTCGCTCACCACAAAGCCGACCTTTGTCAGTGGAACCATTCAATACCTGGACTACTGGCACGACCTCGGCAGTTGGGAAGATGGCACGATCTTCAAGCAATTTCTGTACGTCGTGGTCACGCCATCAGCAAGCGAGCCAATTACAGGCCACTGGACATTTGCACAGAACACCCGACCACCTGTGTATCTCACTGGCTCAACGCACGATCTCTACCGCGCCTCTGCTGATCTCTTAGAGCGATGGGCCGCGAAGTGGGTGCTATCCTACGACTTCACAAGCGATGGGCAGAGCTTCAGGCGTTCACAGGCGGCTACGGCGCTGCAAACATTGGCGGCCACGTACAGGCGCAAGCAACGGGCAAGCAGCATATCATTCTCACAATCAGATTTGCAAGCTGAGGGTATGGCAAGCGTGGGACTTGGCCCTACAGAAATTGACTACATGAGTTCGGGTTGATAGGAGCGTAGCGTATGCGAGGCAGGTGCCGAGAGACCGTGCGTACATGGTTGACCCTGCCTCAACGCTTGAAGTCTCAAGGAGAAGTATAGCATATGGCTGGATTGCTGACGGCGGCTGAAATCGCAACCATGCAGGCAACAGTGGCTTCTGCACTTGACCAGAGTCTACCGATGTATCGTGATACGTCAACGGCTACCGATGACTCAGGGCATCATGTGGTCACTCTGGTGAGTCAGGGCAATATCACCTGCAACGTCTTTCGCCCGACGGCGACGCATCTGCAATTGTATGCCGATATCATCGGGGCGCAACAGGCGATGATGCTGCGCTATCTGCCAGGGACGGACATCAGGGAAGGCGATCAAGTGACCTACAAAAATGAGAACTGGACGGTGCAAGCCATCCAGGTACAGGAGTCATACACCGTGCCGAATGATGCCATTATGACAGTGATCCACTAATGGAAAGTTTCAATCACTTTGGCTCTATCGCTGATGCCTTGCCACAGGTGCTCGGTCAGGTGGTGCGCAAGACAGCCTTCGATGTGCAAGCAGGAGCGGTCAGGCGGGCACCTGTAGATACGGGCTTCTTGCGTGCCAGCATCTATACCGTGACGAGCGAGGGTAGCACCTATGGCGAGGGTCATGTGAAGCCTGCGCGGATCACGAAAACGGCGCGGAAGAAAGCGGCCAGTAGTCTATCAGGCTTGACCTCATCCTTTAGTACGCCGTATGGCTATTATCTCTTGCCTTCGGTGCAGGCACCTGAAAACGAGCAAACGGCCTACGTTGCGGTGGGCGCTGAATATGGCATCTATCTTGAGTTCGGCACGCGGTACATGCCAGCAAAGCCCTATTTCTATCCGGCTGTTGAACATGCACGTGCAGGCTTTGAGTCTGCGCTGTCACGCATTGAAGCCAAACTCGCGGAGGCTGCCCGGTGAGTGAAACGTACAGCGCCTTTCAATGGGTAAAAACGACGATGGTGGCCGATAGCGCACTCATGGCAGCAGCAACGGGTGGCGTTTTCCAGGGCTACGCGCCGATTGGCACGACTGCGCCGTTTGCCATCGTGTCTCAGCAGGTCGCCACCGATGTGCTGACGGTGAATGCCGTCAGGCTGTTTGTCAGCATCTTGCTACAAATAAAAGCCATCGGGCCTGCGAATAACTACTCTGCGCTGGTGACGATTGCTGACAGGATTGATGCCTTGTTCAAGAGTGTACGTGATGTAGGGCTAGGGACAGGGGGGATATTGTGCTGCTATCGCGAGCAATCGCTGGCATATGAAGAAATCATTAACGGCGCTCAGTGGAGTCATTTGGGCGGGCTGTACCATATAGAGTTACAAGGAAGCTAATTTTTTATATCTCGTGCCTTGCCAATGGGGAGGTTGAGAAGCAAGGGCTTATCTAGTCGGTTACGAATAGGTAGGTTATCTTCTCAGGAAAGCCGTGGAATAAGCGGGCCGTTTTCGTTGGCAAGGCAGGGGATGATAGGAGTGTAAATCATGGTCTGGACACCCGAAAGAAGTACGATCAACCAGACGCTCCAATTTGGGCTTGAGACGACGCCTGGCGTGAACGTCGCAGCGAACAAGAGCATTCAATGCTTTGCCGTCACCTTTGGCCCTATGGCCGATGTGAACGAGTTCTCGGCGACGGGCCGCAAGTATCCTAGCATCCTGATTGAAAATAGTGAATGGGTTGAGGGTACGCTGACCGGAGAACTTGACTATAACGGTATCGTCTATGCGCTCGCTGGCGTGTGTGGCGCGGCCACCTCGATTGCCGCGCATGGCTCCTCATCTACGGCGAAAGACTGGACATTTGTCCCGCCACTGACAGGCTCAGTGCAGCCACAAACCTACACCATTGAGCAAGGCGAGAACAACGCCTTTGGGAATGCGATCTATAACCACAAGGTCAACTATGGCCTGATTAGCGAGTTTGCCTACAAAGGCGACCGCAAAACAGGCTTCAACATCTCAGGCAAGGTGCTGGCCCAGGCGTTGCAACGAGCCATCACCATGACGAGCACGCCAACGGCGGTTGCGCTGGCGCCGTCGGCAGGCAAGCATTTCAACTACTACCTTGACCCGACCAGTGCCGCACTCGGCACCACCCAACTGCTGAAAGTGCTCGATGTTGACTTTGCCTTTGGCAATCTGTACGGGATGTTCTTTCCATTCAACCGCGCCAATCTGGGCTGGTCGGCACACGTTGATCTCAACCCAACCTGTACGATCAAGCTGCTCATGGAGGCTGATGCGACTGGCATGACGCCACTTACGAACCTGCAAGCCGGCTCGACGCAGTTCTTGCGCATCCAGGGCCAGGGGGCGATTATTGACAATTTGCAGACCGTGACGATTGGTGGCGGCGCGACAGGTGGAACATTCACGCTCTCATATAAGGGGCAGACTACCGCCAACATCACCTATAGCGCGGGCCTCACCTCAGCGACGGTCAACACGGCCTTCCAGTTACTTTCGACGGTCTTGACGAACTGTACCGTGACAGGCAGTGCGGGCGGGCCATACACCTTCACCTTCTCAGGCGCGCTCGCCTCGGATATGTCGCCAGTCGGTGTGACGAACGTTGCCCTGTCAGGCGGCACGCCCACCGTGGCATCGGTCGCACAGGCGTACAACATCTTCCAGCATGATATGGCGGTCAAGGTTAGCAAGCCCAATCCATTCTCAGACAAGGACGGCGTGTTTGCTGAGCAATGGGAGTTCACGATTGTGGAGGATGCGACGTGGGGCGCTGCACAGAAGTTCTTAATCACCACGCTACTTACAGCACTATAGAAAGGCACATATGCCAGTTACGTTTAACCAGATTGCAAGCAATACGGCAAGCGTCACCATCCCGATAGAGAACCTGGGGCCGGTGACGATTGTCTACTATCCCAACAAAATGACCGACAAGTACGTGGCCGACTTGCAAGCCGGAAATGTCGATGACAACACCCTTTTGATCGACCTTATCAAGTCCTGGGACATCTACGTGGATGAGGACTTTACCGTGATGTGGCCCATAGAGGAGATGGACAAGTTCGGGTATGGCTTCAAGGTGCAGGTGGCTATGGCGATTGTCAACGATCTACGCCCGGAAGTGCTGACGCCTCAGATGAACGGCGCGCACTGAGGCGGTGTATAGCGACCAAGGGCAAGATGGGGTATTACCCTGACTGGTATGCCGTTATCCAGGCTGCGAAGTATTTAGGCGTGCCACCCTGGGAACTGATGAACCAATCGCTGTGGTGGCAAGATCGCGCATTTATGAGCATGAGCGCCGAGAGTGAAGCGCAGGATATCATCGAAGCACAGAACAGGAAGAAGTAACACATGGCTATCACCGCCGCGCAATTAGTAGCAAAGGTCAGCGTCGAGGGCGATGCCGAGGCAAAGGCAAAGCTACAAGGCGTGGGCCAGGAAGCGCAGAAGACCGGCGAAAAGGCGAAAGAAGCTGGCGGCGGTCTTGGCGGCATGTTCAAAAACGCGCTTTCCTTTGCTAGTGGGCAGGCTGTCTTTGCGGGCCTGGGCTTCCTCAAAGAGCAGATTGGCGGCATATTTACCGAGTCCATGAATGCTCAGGCTGGACTTGCACAAACCAACAAAGTCATAGAATCGACGCATGGTATCGCAGGCGTGACCGCCAATGCGGTGCTCGATCTCGCTACGCAATACTCACACCTCACCAAGTTTAGCGACGACACGGTACAAGCATCTGAGAATATGCTGCTCACTTTTACCAATATCGGCAAGAACGTGTTTCCCCAGGCGACCAAGACCGTGCTCGATATGAGCCAGGCATTAGGCCAGGATACCAAATCATCGGCTATTCAATTAGGCAAAGCCTTGAATGACCCGATAACGGGCGTTTCTGCCTT
>WNGO01000128.1_pt1 | contig 45443 bp, 40 predicted proteins | sample 5400511 | NCBI WGS metagenome assembly WNGO01 (sample SAMN13153380, study PRJNA577476) | soil metagenome | isolation source: 20 cm soil or saprolite under Garry oak tree replicate 2 | place: USA:California | collected 2016-06-15 | reverse complement strand
GCTGACGTATTGCACCAATACCGGGAACGGGAACGCAAACGTCACGATCAACAACTGCCCCACCGGTCAACCCCCGCCGCCGGATCAGGAGGGCATGCCGCTCGGGCCCGCTCTGCCGAACGGCGATCCCGCCCCGGGCACGCCTCCTCACGGCGACCTCGCCAACGCCTCGCACTGCGTCGACCCGACGACGGGCGCCAACTCCACGTGCCCGTCGGCCTGGACGGTGGGAGCGGTCGTGTTCTTCATCCCGGCCGGGAACACCTCCACCTGCCTGAACCTGCAGGGTGGCGGCGACATCTATGTCTACAGCGGCTACCAGTACCAGCGCATTCTCGTGTTCGAGCCCGGTCCGGAGCAGCCGCCTCCCGCCAACACATGTCTCAACAACGTCGCCGGTCACGGGATCACGAGCTTGATCGGCATCTTCTACGTCCCAGCGGCGTCGGTGACCATCATCGGGAGCAGCAACTACCTCGCGACCATCGCGGGCGGGGTCATCGCATGGACAGCGACTGTAAAAGGAAATGGAGGAGTCTCGATCATGGCTGACCCGACGCTTCGCACCTGGCCGTCTGCGGTTCGGTTGACCCAATGAAGACCCAACCGCCATCCCCGCCGGCTCCGGCCGATTACTCGCGCCTTGGGCCAATCGGTCCGCTGATGGCAAATCCGCGTGTCAGTGAAATCATGGTCATGGGCGTGCATGACATCTACATCGAGGTCGACGGCAAGGTCGTTCTGACGCCGATCAACTTCTCCACCGAAGACGAGCTCATGGCGGTGATCCGGCACATCGTGGAGTCGGTCGGCCGACAAATCGACGCCGAATCGCCACTGAGCGATGCACGCCTGGCCGACGGATCGCGCGTCCATGTCGCCATTCGGCCGGTAGCCGTCGATGGACCGCTGCTCAACATCCGCAAGTTCGTCAGGGGCCCCCTCGACATGGCCGACCTGGTTCGCCTCGGCAGCTGCAGCGAGACGGCTTTCGGTTTCTTGAAAGCGTGCGTGCTCGCGCGGGCCAACGTCGTCGTCAGTGGAGGTACGGGCAGCGGCAAGACCACGCTGCTCAACGTGCTTTCGGGCTACCTGCCTGACGATGAACGGATTGTCACCATTGAGGATGCTGCTGAGCTGCAGCTGCGCCAGCGCCACGTGGCTCGCCTCGAAGCTCGTCCGGCTGGATCTAACGGCAAAGAGATCAGCATCCGCGACCTGGTCATCTCGTCGCTGCGCATGAGGCCAGACCGGCTGGTCGTGGGCGAGGTCCGCGGCCCAGAAGCCCTCGACATGCTGCAGGCGATGAATACCGGTCACGACGGGTCGATGACGAGTCTTCACGCCAACAGACCGCGGGACGTGCTAGCGCGAATCGAGACTCTGGTCCTGATGGCGGGCTTCGACCTGCCGGCGCGAGCGATTCGGTCGCAGATCGCGAGCGCAATCGACGTCATCGTCCACCTCGAGCGGCTGCGGGACGGAACCCGGAAAGTCATGCAGATCAGCGAGGTCACCGGGATGGAAGAAGACGTGATCACGATGCAGGACGTCTTCCGGTTCGTCCGCAGCGGTCTGGACGGCCAGGGACGAGTCGTCGGTAGGTTCACCGCCTCCGGCGTCCGCCCACGCGTCCTCGACCGGCTGGAGGATCTCGGACTCGAGATGCCGACCGAGATGCAATCGCTGTTTTACGAATCGGTTCACGCGGCGCAGTAGCCCGTCATGGTGGAAAGGCGGTCGCGGGCGAGGCGTGGCGAATCTGATCGCCGGACTGCGGAGCGCAGGACAACGAACGAGCGCCGGGTCGTCGCCCTGGAGGTCGATCCTGAGCGACGAGTCGAAGGCCGTCGATTCGTCGAGCGGAGAGCCGAGGTGCGCCGGCAGCTCAACGACCGGCGCCACCTGCTGACGTAACACCCGCGCGACTCTGTGCGCTCGCAGCGCCGCGAGCGAGCGGTCAGCCCGCTTTGAAAATGGCGATTCCGGCAGCCCAGTACATCGATGCGGCGAAAGTGCCGGTTAGATCCTGCGGATCGATCGAGTTGAGCACGCGGTAGCCGATCACCACGCTGACCGGCGTCGAGGCGCCGTTGCTGCTTGTTTGCTGAGGTTGCGCCGTGTAGCCGGCAGCGCTGATCGTCATCGCCTGCACGGAGCCGTGGCCGGCGAGGAAGCCGACCGCCAGCTCTCCCGGCTGGGCTGGGTTCAACGAACCCGAGTCCGCCGCGGTACCCGTGTTCGATGCGCCTCGGGAGACGTCCAGAGGGTTGGTGGCTGCCACCCCGGAAAACTCCTGGACCTGCATGGCCACCACGGTGGCCGTGGCCATCGTGACAGTCACGCTGGTCACGCTGGCGGCGTTGGCCGCGTACCAGATCTCACCGTCCGAGTAGTGGCCCGCTGTGCAGAACGCGCCGATCCTCGTCCATGCGTTCCCCGCTGGATCGGTGACCCTGCTGATCTGGTTCGTCGCGCCGCTGTAGACGCTGCTTGCCAGCACGAGCAGGTGACCCGCGACGGTGGGTGACGGGAAGGTGGCGGTGAGCGTGGTCGAGCTGACGGATTCGCCGGCGGCCGCCGCCTGGACGAGGCGCGGGCCCGATGCCGGCGTATTCACCGTCAAGCTGACGACGGTGCCGTGTACGGCTGGGCTGCCCGTCCCGGTCACGGTCAGGGAATAGACGCCCCCGGGAGTGGAAGCACTGGTGCTGATGGTCAACGTCGAGCTTGCGCCCGCCACGACCGCACCCGGGCTGAATGAAGCCGTTGCGCCAGCCGGCACCCCGCTCGCGCTCAGCGTCACGGTCTGCGCCGACCCGCTGACCACCGAGGTGCCGATCGTGCTGGTTCCGCTGTTGCCCTGAACCAGGGTCAAGCTGCCCGGGCTGGCGCTGATCGAGAAGTCATCGGCTACGGGCGCGTTGACAGTCAGTGAGATCGAGGTGGTGTGGGTCGCCGATGTGCCCGTCCCGGTCACCGTGACCGTGTAGGTCCCAGCCGCCGTCGACGACGTGCTGCTGACCGTCAACGTCGAATTATCCCCGGATGGGATCGAGCTCGGATTGAACGTTGCCGCTGCGCCTGCCGGCAGCCCGCTCGCGCTCAGCGTCACCGTCTGCGCCGACCCGCTGACAACCGCGGTACCGATCGTGCTGGTTCCGCTGTTGCCCTGAACCAGGGTCATGCTGCTGGGGCTGGCGCTGATCGAGAAGTCATTGGAGACGGGCGCGTTCACGGTCAGGGAGATCGAGCTGGTGTGAGTCGCCGACGTACCGGTCCCGGTCACGGTCACGGTGTAATTCCCCGTCGGCGTTGATGATGTCGTGCTGATCGTCAGGGTCGAGCTGCTCCCCGCGTTGACCGAGCTCGGATTGAACGTTGCCGTTGCGCCTGCCGGCAGCCCGCTCGCGCTGAGCGTCACCGTCTGCGCCGACCCGCTCACCAAGGCGGTACCGATCGTGCTGGTTCCGCCGGTGCCCTGGACCAGGCTCATGCTGCTGGGGCTGGCGCTGATCGAGAAGTCATTGGAGACGGGCGCGTTGACGGTCAGGGAGATCGAGGTGGAGTGGGTCGCCGACGTACTGGTCCCGGTCACGGTCACGGTGTAATTCCCCGCCGGCGTTGATGATGTCGTGCCGATCGTCAGGGTCGAGCTGCTCCCCGCGTTGACCGAGCTCGGATTGAATGTCGCCGTTGCGCCGGCCGGCAACCCGCTTGCGCTCAACGCCACTGTTGGTGGAGAACCACTGACCACCGCGGTGCTGATCGAGGCGATGCCGTTGTTGCCCTGGACCACGCTCAGGCTGCCCGCGCTCGCGCTCAAAGAGAAGTCGTTTGATCCCGACGGCGGAGCGAAGGTGTATGTCTGAGCGTCGAAAACGGCGCCGTTCTCGTCGATCGGCGTCACGGTCACGGACGAGCCGTTCACCGTTACCCGTAGATAGTGGTAGGTCGACTTCGCATAGGCGTCGAAGCTGCTGTGTCCCGATACGCCACCCAGCGGATCTCCGCCCCCGCCCGTGACGTAGCTGAGCATGGGACTGCCGGTGATCTGCGGATAGTTCCGCTCGTAGAAGTGAGCATGGCCGTTGAAGACGATGTTCACCCCATAGGACGCGAGCACTCCTTCGAGGTTTTCCGGTCCGTTGAGGAACCCATCGGAGCCCTGCGAGCTGCTGTCTGCGTAGAGGGGGTAGTGCCAGAACGCAAACTTATGGGCAGCTGGGTGACTGGCGAGGTCGTTGGTGAGCCAGGTCAGCTCGGCTCCGCAAATCGGGCAGCCCGCCACCGGGCCGTTGAAATGCGCCTGCCGATCGCCCAGGTAAGCCCCGGTGGAGTCGCCCCAGGCACCGTCGAGAATGTAGAGGCGGGTGCCACCCCAATCGAAGGCGTACCAGCTGCTCGGGTATGACTTGATCGTCGTACCCAGCGTCCCGGTGCAGCAGTAGGTATCGCGCTGATAGCGGCAGCCGCTCTGGGCGCACGCGGCGATGGTCGCGTCCTGGGGCCAGTTCTGGAAGTACGGGACGCTTCCGCTGAAACCGTGATTTCCGGTGGCCGGGAACGCGGGGATCGTCCTTCCGACCCGCGGCCAGTACTGCGGGCCGAAGGCGTTGCCCCCGTTCAGGTCGCCGTACTCCGTTTGAGTGCCTGAGTTGTAAACGTTGTCACCGACGGTGACGATGAAGGCCGGACTCGCGAGCGCGATCTGGGAGAGGACCTTGGCCTCATCTGTGGTGCCCGCTCCCCAGTCCCCTATGACCGCAAAGGTGAATGGGTCGCCGGCGCCCGACGCGAGCGCACTGGTGAAAACAGGAGCCGACCCCAGCAGATCGACGCCGCCTTGAACGATCCGGTAACAGTAGGCGGTGTTTGGCTGCAGGCCGCTCAGCTGCGCCTTGAACTGCTTGTCGTTGAGGCCAAATGAGGTCACATAGGTCGCCGTGACGGAGCTCGGCGGGGACAGGCAGTTGCCTGCCGCAGGTCCCCACGAGATGATCGGCGCGGGAGACGAGGTGTCCGTGGCCAGGTTGACCATGGCCCACGACGCGGACACGTCCGTCAGGTAGGGATCCCTCAGCAAAACGGGGGCGGTGGCCGCCACGTCGACGGGCGCAAGCGAAGGCTTGCTGAGCGGCGGCGCGATGGCCGCCGCCAGGAGCGCCATCAGGGCAAAAGCGAGTCGCCTCGACCGCATTATTTGCCGGCTCTGCCTCCAGGAAACGTGTCACCTCGGTTGGGAGCCTGCCGGCTGGTCCCTCCGATGGGACTATTGGACCATGTCCTGGGCCGGTTAGGGAGGAGTTTCTTGGGGGCTACCGGGGCCTCGATCTCGAGAGCCGGCTACTTCAGCAACGGTCCCAGCGGGAAGTTCATGACGTCCGGGTGGGCGCGGAGCGCCTCGAGGACAACCTGCCCGGAGAACTTTCGGACGTCGTACTGGCAGATGACCACGCAGGGGAACCGTTTGATCGTCATGTTGACCAACGCCTCGTAGGTCAGCATCTCCTTCTCGGAGATGAAACCCTCTCGTTCCGACGCCATCTCGCCCACGCCGCGGACCACCACAGCGTGTTTGTCCAGCGCGGACCACAAGACCGTCTCCCAATAGTCGAGAGCCTCGCGAACCGTGGCACCGGGCGCGTCGCCGAGGACAAGCAACCCAGAGGCAATCGCCGCGCCGACGTCGACCCGCGGATAGCGCCTGAGTGCGCCCAGATAGCTCTCGAGCTCGTCGCCCCGCGCGAACAAAAAGCAGGGCTGTCCTGCGAGGAGGCCTTCCGCGAGGAAGGGCACCGTGAGCCTGACTCGTCCGCGATCCGAGTCGTAAAGCGCGACCAGGTGGGAGCCGGCCGCCACAGGCTGGCCGCCCACGAGCACCGCCGGCGCAGCAGACCCCGCGGCCGCCACGCGCCTGCCCGGGACGACGAATGTCTCGACCTGCTCGGCCTTGAAGCGCCGGTCGCCGCGCTTGCCCACCCGCCGCACCGGGAGCGCGCCCTGGTCCCCCCACCGCCGGACCGACGCTTCGCTGACCCCCAGTGCCCGCGCGGCCTCGCGCGTGCCGAGCCAAGCGGGCGATCTATCTGTCATGCGAGCTATTATGAATGATAGGTAACTTGAAGTCGAGGAATGGAGGAATGAGGGAGGTAGCGGGTTCGTTTCGGGGCGGTGCCGAGCATCGATCGCTGCCGGCAGGAGTCGCCGAGCAGGGATTCCTCGCGCGGCTCTCGAATGAGCTGATCGATGAGCTCATCGAGTCCGCCCACTCGGTCGCTTACCCGACGGGAAGCATCATCGAGACGCCGTCCCGTGTCGGGCTCGCGGTGGTCGTTTCCGGCGCTTTGCGGTACTACCTTTCGGCGGCAGACGGCCGCCAGCTGACGGTCGGGTATCTCGGTCCGGGAAGGGTGATTGGTAGTTTGGAGAGGCGGCCCGGCTCGATGATCCACCTCCAGGTCATAGCGCCGACGATCATGTGGCACCTGCACGCCGAGCGTGTCCAGACCTTGATCCAGCGCCGGCCCGACCTGACTCAAGCGTTCCTGGAGGAAGCGACAGTCGCCCTCCGGCACTCGTATCGGGTCCTCGCCGCGAGCGCGTTCATGACCGTGCGCGCCCGCGTGGCGCGAGACATCATCGAGCGAGCCAGCCTTGCCGGGCCCCTGCGCGCGGGGGTCCACCTGTCCGTGACCCACCAATCGCTGGCCGACGCCACCGGTTCTGTACGCGAGGTGGTGGCGCGGACGCTGCGCAAGCTCAGCCGCGAAGGCATCATCACCACCGGCGGAGGCGGCGTGACCGTGGTTGATCCGGTCGCGCTGACGCGCCTGGCCGGGTATGTGACCTAGGTCTCCAACCAGCAATCCCTGAGTCACTGCAATGGCGCCTCCACGCCATCAGGGTCGAGACCGTGGAGGAAGGCCGCCGGCCCGGTGATTCGGTTTGGGCCCAGATCAGCGACGAGCTCGCCAGCACTCGGCCCGACGTGCACGCCCTCCTGACGACCCTGACCCAGATACTCAGCCGCGTTGGCGCAGGCACGTGGATCGCGCTCGTCATGAATCCGGACCCGACCACTTCTCGCCTGGTGGTCGCCGACGATGCCGAGCATGCGATGGCGGCCTATGTCGAAAAGCTCATCGCAGCCGCCAGCCAGGGGGGTGGCACGCCAACCTTCGGACTTGCGCAGAGCGTCATCGAGTCGGGTCACCCCGTCTTCATAGAGCGCATCACGTTGGGGGAATTGATCGCCGGGCTCTCGCCGGCCGCTGAGGATTACCACGCGGCCAATCCTCCACCGATCGGGATGGATGCGGCACGCCTGCTGATAGTTCCGATGCGCGCGGGCGGCGCGATCATCGGCACGCTTGGGATCTTCGCTTGGCATCGCGAGTCCAGGCTGGGCGAGGCTGACTTGCCCTGGTTGCAGGCCATCGCGGATCGCGCCGGGCTCGCGCTCGACCATGCGCGTCTGTACTCGGCGGAGCGAACCCAGGTCGAGCGACTCGGAGTCATCTCCGGCATCGTGCTGACCGCGGGTTACGTTCAGGATCTGCGCCTCACCCTGCGCGTGATCGTGGAGCAGGTGACCACGAGGCTGGCGGCGGATGCGGCCGATATCCTGCTCGTCAACGCGCAGGAGAAAGCACTCGCGGTCGCCGCGAGGGCCGGCTTTCGAACCTCATCTGTCGAGCACTATCACCTGCCGATCGACTCAGAACTGTCCGACCTGGCGCATTCTCGCGTGCGTATCGAACATGTGACCGACACGGAAGCCGCGAGACGGAATCCACGACGCTCGCTTTTCGGGATTGAGGGCTTTCAGACCTACGTGCAGATCCCGCTGCGAGCCCGCGGCGATTTCGTCGGCGTGCTGGAGATGTTCAATCGATCTCCGGTGGAGTGGGATCAGCAGTCACTGGATTTCCTGGAAACGCTCGCCGGCATTGCTGCCGTCGTCATCGACTACGCGATACTGACCGCACCGCGCGGTTCGGTCGCGCCGCGCGCCTTCGCGCGATCACCGCGCTCAGATCTGAACGACCTCGAGCTCAGCATCGTCCGGCTGATTGTCGAAGGCCTGACCAACCGCGAGATTTCAGCCCGCGTCCACCGAAGCGAAAACACCATCAAAGCCCAGGTCCGGCGAATCCTCGAGAAGACCGAAGCGGTGAATCGGACGGATCTCGCTCACCGGGCGGCACTCGAAGGGTGGCTCGAGCCGAGAGCGTGACGCGGATCGGCGACTACTGATCGCCTCCGGCTCGTGATCCGATCAGCGATCTCGCGGGCATGGATGCCGAGCTCGCGCAGGTTGCCGCTCAGCGGGTTGGAGTACCCGGCGAAGTACAGGCCTGGGTAGGCACCCTCAGCCGGCCGCCCACGCTCGTCGAGCACGCCCAGATGGCCGACCAGCGTTTCCAGGCCACGCCGGTATCCGGTGGCTGCGATGACGACGTCGGGGGTGAGGCTGGATCCGTCAGCCAGGACGACCCTCTCACCTTCAAAGTCGCTCACCGCCTGCACGGCCCTGACCGTGCCTCGCCGGAGGGCGCGGACGAAATCCACATCGATCACGGGAACGACGTCGGCGCGCCGAAATTGAGCCGACACAGTCTCGCGTGGCGGCGGCAGGCCGTGCCGCGACAGATCGCCGTGGACCAGCCTTTGCACGGACCGCACGATCGCGTCGCCGATCCACGAGGGGAGCGTCCGGGTGGCGACCGCAACGATCTGCATCGGGATTCCGCCCACCGTGCGGGGGACGACTTGAGGCGGAGTGCGGACCGAGATCCAGACGTTTGACGCGCCCCCTCGCACCAGGTCGACGGCGATGTCGGCGCCCGAATTACCCGCACCGACCACCAGCACGTTGCGACCGGCGAACGGCTCGGCATTGCGGTAGGCGGAGGCATGGAGCAAGCGCCCCGTGAAGCCATCGGCTCCAGGCCAGGCGGGAACGGAGGGCTCGCGGTCGTAGCCGGTGGCGACGACGACGTTCTCGGCCTCGAGCGCGCCGCCGGACGTCGCCACCAACCAACCGGGTTCAAGTCGAGTGATGCGTTCGACTCCGACGCCAAGCCTCACGTCCAGTTCGTGGTGTCGAGCGTAGTCCTCGAGGTAGCGCGCGTACTCCCCGGCGCCGACCCAGGTGCCCAACCGGCTTGGAAGGGCAAGACCCGGCAGGCTCGACCACCACCGGGCCGTGTTCAGCCGCAGGCAGTCGTAGCGGTTTCGCCAGGAGTCACCGACCCTGTCCGCGCGTTCGAGAACGAGGGGGGCGCGGCCACGGCGCTTCAACATCGCCGCGACCGCCAGCCCCGCCGGGCCTCCGCCGATGACCACGTCGGAGCGTGATGGTGTCACTCGACTCCTACGCGCGAGCTCGGCTCGAGCTGGAAGTCGAGGGTCATGTCGACGTTGCCGCGGATCGCCTGGCAGACGGGGCATTCGCGTTCGGCCTGCTCCACCAGGTTGCGAACGGCTTCTTCCGGACTCGAGCTGCGGATTCGTACTGCGAGCTTGCTGCTCGCCAGGTGGTGATCGTGACCTTCGCCCCACGCCAGTCGGGTGGTTGCGCTCGTCTCCACCGATTCAAGGTCGACGTGGCGGGAGCGGGCGATCGAGGTCAGCGTGGAGGTGAAGCAGTTCGCGTGAGCGGCCGCCATCAGCTCCTCCGGGTTGGTGCCCGTCCCGGGACCACCCAGCTCCGACTGCGTGGCGGTGGGCGCCCGGAGCTTTCCCGATGCGCCTTCGACCGTCCCGCCGAACCCTTTCCACCGCACCACGGCGGTCGCCTCAAGCTGACCCATCGCTCACGCCTCCATGAACCTTGACCACAGGTGGGATCGACGCAAAACCGGCCTCCCCCAGCGCGGCCAATTCGGCGCCGGCGAACTCGCTGAGGGCGACCTCTTCCTGGAGGTGAGCGAGCAGCCGGTCCCTCACGCGCCGCAGCTGGCCGTCTTCGAGGTTTCGCGGATGTTGCGCCGGCACGTCGACGACCTCGACCGGACGCCCGGGGGACGCCGAGAACAGGACGATGCGGTCGGCCAGACGCATCGCCTCATCGAGGTCATGCGTGACGAGGACGACCGTCGCGCGCGACTGCCGCCAGGTGGTGAGCAGGTAACGCTGCATGATGCGGCGCGTCTGGTGATCGAGGCTGCCGAAGGGCTCGTCCATGAGCAAGAGCCTGGGTGCCAGCACCAGGGCGCGCGCGAGGGCTACCCGCTGGCGCATCCCACCGCTGAGCTCGCCCGGCACCCGGTCGGCAAAGGCGGCGAGCCCGACTCGTTCGAGCTGTTCGATGGCACGGCGCCTGGCTTCACGCTTCGAGAGCCCGCGGTTGCGCAAACCGAAGGCGACGTTGTCGCGCACCGTCAGCCAATCAAAGAGGTTGTGCTGCTGAAAGATCAGGATCGAGTCGCGACGCGGACCGACGACGTCCTCTCCGTCCACCGTGATGGTGCCGCGAGTCGGGTTTTGCAGGCCCGCGATCAGCTCCAAAAGAGTCGTCTTGCCGCACCCGGTTGGTCCGACCAGAGCGGTCAATGATCCGGATTCGAGCCTCAGGTCGACCTGGTCGAGCACGCGATGCTGACCGAAGTCCCGGCAGACATCGGTGATTCGTATCTCAGGCATCGGCCGCCACCGCGCGGGCGCCGCGCGTCTCCCACCACAACAACCGCCGCCTGATCAGCAACAGCAGGCGGTCGAAACCAAAGCCGAGGATTCCGATGGTGACAAGCCCCGCCATCACGAGCTTCATCTGAAATTCCTGCTGGCCTAGGATCACAAGCGAGCCAAGACCGGAGTTGATGCCCGCCATCTCCCCCGCGAGGACGGACATCCAGGCCGCGAAAAAGCTCAGGCGGACCGCCGTGGCGACGCCGGGTGCGGCGGCCGGCAAGGTCACCCGGAGCCACAGCCGCCAACCGCTGCTCCCCAGGCTCCGCGCGCTCTTGATGTGCTCCCCCGGCACACTGCCCAACGCGGCGACGGTGGCCAGCGTCATGGAGGCCGCGATCCCCATGAAGACGACGAACACGGCCGCGCCGTCACCGGTTCCAAACAGGACGATCGCGAGCGGAATCCACGCGATAGGCGCGATCGGGGCGAGGATCTGCGCGATCGGCACCCCGATCACTCGAGCCAGTGGGATCGCGGAAAGCAGGGTGCCCACGATCAGCCCGCCGCCGACGCCGAGGCCAAAGCCGATGCCGACGCGAATCACGGTCTCCACGAGCGAGGCCAGGTAACTGACCTTGTTGACGCCGAGGCCGACCGACCCCGACGTCTCGATGAGATAGGGAATGAATTGCGAGGGCGGAGGAAGGATCGCTGGGTTGAGCACCCCCAACCGCGCGCCCGTCTCCCACACGGTCCCCAGCAAAATCCACGCGGCGATCAGTCCGCCCAAAGAGCGCCAGCGCCGGACGCGGCGGCGGGCCGGGCCCTCGGATGAGGGTGGTGCCGGCCCGCGCCAGATCTTGAGGTTGGAAGCCAGACCCACGTCAGGCCACGCCTAGCTTGGCTCCGTCCTGGATCCGCGAATCGAAGACGCTGTCGATGACGTCGCTCTTGAGGTAGCCGAGATCGATGAGGTAGCCGACCCCTTTGTGAAGCCCCTGCAGGGCCGCGGCGTCGAGGACCGGCTGCGGCGTCTGCCGCTTGAGGCCCTCGGACAGGATCGGCTGTGGCACCTGGTAGATGGGCTGGAGCTGGGTGAGCGCTTTTTCGAAATCAGAGTCACGAAGCTTGGCCGCTTCGTCGAGCACGTGAAGATACGTCTCGAGCTTGCTCCGGTTCTTCTCGAGGTAGCCAGCCGTGACGTTGACCACGCAGTCAGACGCCTGTGGGCCCCATACCTGATTGGAGTCGTTGAGGTAGGTGCCGTTGGCCGAGGAAACCACAGTCGCGCCGTAAGGCTGGGCGAGCGATGCGACGTCGACGCTCTTGTGAATCAGCGCGTCGCCCATCCCGACCATGCTCGGGAAGAAAGTCATGCTGTACTGCGAGTAGCTGCGACCTGCATCGCGGAGCGTTCCGTAGGTCACGAGCTCCAGCGTGTCCAGGCGTAAGGTGCCCACCTTCAGGCCTTTATTCGCTGATGCAGCGAGCTCGGCGACGCTCTTCACCGAACCCTCGCGAGCGACGAGCTCGATTCCTCCCTTGCCCGAGCCACCGATGATGCGGAGGTTTTTCTGCCCCCCGTTGTAGGCGGCGATCACGGTGGTCCACGGGTTGTGCGAGACGTCGATCGCGCCTGTGACCAGGGATTGCAGGTTGGGCGGCGGACCGTCGAACTGGGTGAGGACGACGTTCAAGCCTTGCTTCTTGAAAAGGCCGTTGATCTGCGCAAGCAGCAGGTGCTGGATGCATCCGGCCGGCAGGTGGCCGACGCGCAGCGTGCTCGCGGCGGTCGCGGCCGGCTCGGACCCGCAGGCGGCGAGGATCGCCGCGAGCGGGCCGCTCGCCACGATGCCGAATCCGGTGGCGCAGCAGGCACCAAGGAATTTGCGGCGCGTGAGGTCGGAGGCGAGGACGCGGACTATCCCGTCAGGCGGATTCGTACCCGGCGCGCAACAGCTCAGAACCTCTGAGCCGCCGCTGCACCCGCACCCTCCAGAGAGGACTGGAAGAAGTTCAGAGCTCAATTCGAAAACCTCCGTGATTTGGATTGGAATGGCTAGCGCAGCACTGGTTGTCGCCACAGTCGCAGTCGTCGCGCTGAAGCAACAGGCCGGTGCTCGGAGCAACGGCGCAGCAGTTGACGCCGAGCCACGCGCGGCGGCCGGCAAAGGCCGCGATCGCCGCCACCCCGTAGGCAGCCATGGGATCTGCCCACCACCAGCCCAGGACCGCGTTCAAGCCGAGACCTGTGAAAAGGCAGATCGAGAGATACGCGCACATCATGTTTTCCATTCCTTCCCGCTTGACCGCTGAAGAGCCGAGGCGGTCGCCGACGCGGCCCTTGGCCCGGCGCAGGGGCGGCATGACGAGGAGGGAAAGGACGGCGATCGCGATGCCGAGCGGGCTGGGGTCGGGCCGCTCGCCCGAAAGGAGCATCTGGCTCGAGTCGTAGGCGACGTAGGCGGCGAGCAGGAAGTAGGAGACGCCGATCAGCCGCTGCGATATCCGCTCGGCGCGTGCGGAAAGCGCACGGGCGTGGCTGAAGCGCCAGAGCACGATGAGCCCGCCAATCGTCTCGACGGTGACATCGGCCCCGAATCCGACCAGCGCGGAGGAGGACGCAGGAATCCCCGCGGCCAGGGTCGCGCCGGCTTCGACGGTATGCCACGCGAGTCCGAAGAAGACCAGGGCCTTGGCCCGGAAGATGAGGCCCTCGCGGGTCAGGACGGGCCTCGCGAGAACGACCGAAGAAACGCTCATGGGTTGGTGTCTGCTCCTTGGTGGATTGCCGGCGCGCGCAAGCGCGCGGCTGGTGGCGAGCTGTCGGGCGGCTGGTCAGGCCGCGGTTCGGCTAGCTACAGGAGCAGGTGACGCGCAGGCAGAAGTCGACCGTGCGTCTGGTTGTCAGAGGCGCGAGAACGGGCAACTTCGCCATGAGCAGATGAGAATAGACGAACAAGGGAGGGTGGCGTTGGTGTGCCGGCCACCACGGTTTTCTCCGGGAACTATGGCCTGGCGCCAAGCCACACCTTCGGCCTGCGATGGCGTCGCGACGAGGAGGCTTCCAAACATGGAGGTGTACGGATGAGTGCGCAAACGATCGTCATCCTCGGGGCCGGGATTGCGGGCGGCGTCGCGGCTCGGACCTTGCGACAGGAAGGCTTCGACGGCCGTGTCGTCATGATTGGCAACGAACCCACCCCACCTTTTGGCCGCCCACCTCTGTCGAAGACTTATCTGCGCGGAGAAGAGGAGCTCTCGGGCTGGCTCGTCAATCCAGAAGGCTGGTATGAGTCCAACCGCGTCGATCGAGTCGCGGACACGGCCACTCGCATCGACGCCACCACGAGCAAGGTCGAGGTGGGCGCCGGGCGGCCCATCCCTTACGGAAAGCTGCTGCTGACGACAGGAGGTACGAACAGGCCACTGGGCGTTCCCGGCGCTGAGCTGCCGGGTGTCTTTCAGCTCCGGTCGGTGGCGGACTGCGATGCGATCAAGCAAGCCGCGCGTCGCGGCGCTCGCGCCGTCGTGGTGGGTATGGGATTCATCGGGTCGGAGGTCGCCGCCTCCCTGACTCAGATGGGCGTGGAGGTGAGCGCCGTTTTGCCAGGAGCGGCTCCGCTCGAATCCGTCTTGGGGCCGGAGGTGGGCGAGGTCATGGCGGGCATCCATCGCGACGCGGGCGTGAAGCTCGTGACCGGCGATGAGGTCGTCCGGTTCGAAGGCGCGAACCGGCTCGAGCGCGCGATCACGAAAGCTGGCGACGAGCTCATTTGCGATCTCGCCGTCGTTGCCGTCGGCATTCGTCCGACGGTCGATGTACTCGAAGGCACCGGGGTGGCGGTCGACAACGGCGTGATGGTCGACGCCATGTGCCGGACCAACGTTCCTGGAATATTTGCGGCCGGCGATGTGGCGAACCACCTCCATCCGCTGTTCGGACGGATCCGCGTCGAGCACTACAACAACGCCGAAAAGCAAGGAGCGGCGGCCGCCAGATCCATGCTGGGATCTGACGCAGCCTACGGCTATATCCACACGTTCTGGTCGGACCAGTACGAACACAAGCTCGAGTACGTCGGCCACGTCCGCGCGTGGGACCGCTTCATCATGCGGGGTGCGCCGGAGGAGCGAAAGCTCGTTGGTTTCTATTTGACCGAAGGCGTCTTGCGGGCGGCGGTGGGTCTCAATCGCGGCGGAGATCCCGAGCTGGATGAGCGTGATGAGCTAGCCGCCGCCGGCAGACTGATCGCGAAGCAGACTCGGCCGGAGCCGCTCGCGCTTGCCGACGAATCCGTCGCTCTGGACGATCTATGAGTGCTCCCCCTCGGCTCGAGCAGAACGTGTCAGATTGGCGCAAACTGGAGAGGAAACGGGCAACGAAAGGTCGACCGCGAGGCGATCCGAGAGTGACCGGCGCGGACAGGAGCGCAGATTGGCGCCACGCAACGGTCACAGGGTCCTCGCGCGCGCCAACGGCTCGCTCACACGGGAGCGGAGAGCGGCCCTCCGGCGGATCGAATTTCGCCGTAACGCGCTGGATCGTCGTGCGCCGTACACGGGCGATCTGGGCGACTCGCGCCAAGCAACCACCGCTCCGTGATGGTGCCGCTTTTGCGGCGCCACCAGCAGCCCTCAGCCCAGGAAGATTCCTGACACCGCCGCATTCATTCCGGCGGTGCGAGTGACCGTCACCGTCACCGTGCCCGCCGCGGCGACGTTGATGAGGACGTTGACCCAGGCGCCCTGCGAGAAGTCGGTGGCGATGTTGGCGATCTGGGGTCCGGAGCCGTCGTTGACGGTGATGGTCTCCCGCCGGCCCAGGGCGTCCCAGTCCACCGCATAGATATGGACGGTGCCGCTGTAGGCGCTCGAGAACGTGAGGTGAAGGCGGATCTGGTTGTTGTCGAAGTAGCAGGCCGCATGGCTCGCCAGCACGCGATAGAAGTAGGTGGGTTGACGGCGTGAGCCTGGAGTCGGTGAAGGTGGTCGTCGTGCTGGGGCCGCCCGAGCCCTCACCATCACGTTGAGTCGCGTGCCGCCTCAACGGGATCCAGGAGCGCGTGATTTTCCAGCAGGCAGCTCCGCAGCTCTCCGGGATCAAGGGCTCGAGGTGTGGTTTCCCGCCGGACCGACATCGCCGCGGCGATTCCCGCCGCGTGGCCCATCGCCATGCACGTCGCCATAGACCGCGCCGACGCGTGGGCATCATGGGTGGCCGAAAAGCAACGTCCTGCTACGAGCATCCCTTCGACACCCTCCGGCAGCAAGCACCGATAGGGGATTCCGTACACCCCACTCTCCGGTATGTACGTCCACCGCGTGTCGGGCCCGCCGGTGTGGTCCTCGATGGGCGCTCCGCAGAGAGCGATCTCGTCCTCAAAGCGGCGAGAATTCAGCACGTCTTCCCGGGTGAGACGGTAGTCGCCGACTACGCGGCGGCTTTCGCGGACACCGATGGCCGGACTGGTCGCCACGAGCACTGAACCCTCGAAGCCCGGCACCTCGTCGCGCAGGAAACGGTGATATTCCCGGACCTGGCGCCGGCCCTCGATCTCGGCGTGTGTCAGCTGCTCAGGATCGGTGGCGTCGACGTTGGGGATGCGGGTCATGTGCACGGTGACGACGCCGGCGTGGGGAGTCCGGTGCCACGACCCTTCGAGCCGCGGGAGCCTGTATCCGCCGGACTCCGCAGCGTGACGCATCATCGCCCACAGCTCCGTCTTGGGCACAGCCGAAGCCTTCTCCACGTCCACGTTCGCGACCCGAAAGATCGTGGACAGCGATTGGAGGTTGGGCGTGGACCTAGCGTCCTCGTAGGGGACGCCCGCCATCGCGCACATGTCAGCGTCGCCGGATGCGTCGATGAGCACGCCTGCCTCAAAGGTGGCCTCGCCGCCCTTGTTCCAGATCCGGATGGCAACCGTGCGGTCGTCGCGCAGCTCTACGCCTGTCGCCCAGGTATGGAGGAGGATGTCGACCTTCGCCTCTTCGGCAACTCGCTCCCACACGACCTTCAGGACCTCGGGGTCGTAGGTGACGCCGGTGCCCGCCCCGTAGGTGTTTGGGCGCTCGAACGCCATGCCTTCGGCCTCGAGCCGTTCGACGATCTCCCAGCCGATACCTCCCACGACGCGGCGCGCCCTGGCGCCTGGCGTGTAAAACGCATAGAAGGTGTCGAGGACGGCCGTCGAGGTGCCGCCTAGAAAGGGGAGGCGGTCGAGGAGCAGAGTTCGCGCGCCCAGGCGGGCCGAGCTGATGGCGGCCGAGCATCCTGCCGAACCCGCGCCCACCACCGCGACGTCATAGCTACGTCGCATCGGGCAGCCATAAGAAAGCATCCGAAGGGTTGTCGACAAGGATCATCTCGTCCGCTGGAAATCCAAGTCGATGGCGAAGGCGCGGCACGAAGTTATCCATCAGATAGGTCAACCCTGGTCCACCCCCGTAGGCGCGGAAGTAGTCGCGCCGACCGAGGTCCAGGCCGAGCAGGATCGCGCCGTGATGGCCGGCTTCGACCATGGCGTCGATGAAATCCAGCAGCTCGCTGTCGGGCCGGTACTTGATGCGGCCCGGCGTGTCGTACTCCAGCCAGACACCTCGGTCCGCGATCTCTCGATGTAGGTCCAGGTCTAGGTTGCGGTCCAGATGGGCCAGGATGATCCGGTTGGGCTTTACACGCTCACGCGTGAGGAGATCAACGATCTCATGCCCGCACGTACCGATCTCGGTGTGGACGAGGATCGGCGCACCCGTTTCGCGGCTGCCGATGGCCGCGGCAATCAACCTCCGTTCTTCAAGGGCGCTTATGCGTTGGTAAGAAGCCCCCGCCTTGATCACACCCGCGCGCGCGGCGTCGAGAGGGGCTTTGGTAAGCCAGTCATCCGGGTGCATCCCCCACTGCAGATCGAGGAGGATCCGCTTCGCCAGCAATTCCACGGGCGCATCGCGCACCCAATGACCCTCTTCGTAGTGGGCATCGCGGTGGTAACCAGTCGCGCCGATGAGATGGACACCCGTCGCTTGCGCGACCGCCCGCAACTTCGCCGGTCGCCGGCCGAGACCGATCGGCGTCACCTCGACGATCGCTTGCAGCCCGCCTCGGGCAGCGTTGCCGACCTCTTCGACCGCCTTGCCGAGGTCATCGAATTCCTGTCCCTTGAGAGCTGGGCTGCGGAGGAAGAGATGATCGTGCGCGTCGGTGACCCCAAGCTCCCCTGCCTCGATGGGGCCAAGCACCGTGACGATCATCAGCGGCACTATAGGCGCGATGTCTCGTCACCTCGGCCTGGACGTGGGCGGGACGAATCTGAAGTGGGCCGTCATCGAACGCGACACGGAACCACGCCTCCTAAAGACGGGCATCCTCGCCACCGAAACGCGGGCCGGCGAGCGGAGCGTGGTGCGCCAGCTTCTCGATGTGGCACGAGACATGTTCGCCGATACAGAGGGCATCGAGTCGGTCGGGGTTGGCATGCCGGGCGTCCTCGATCCCGGCGCGGGGTTGACCAGGTTCATTCCCAACATTCCAGGTGACTGGGATGGGGTCCGGGTGGCCGGCGAGATGGAAGATGCGGTCGGGTCGCCGAGCCACCTGATCAACGACGCGCGGGCCTTCACGCTGGCCGAACACGGCATGGGTGCGGGTCGCGGAGCGACGTCGATGCTCGGCGTGACGCTCGGCACCGGGGTTGGTGGAGGGCTGATCCTCAACAGGCATCTATTTCTCGGCCACGAAGGCACCGCCGGAGAGTTCGGCCATCAGACCATCCTTCCCGACGGGCCTCGATGCAACTGCGGAAATCACGGCTGCCTCGAGGCACTCGCTCGAGCCGACGCGATTGCCGAGGCCTGCGGGCAACCTGGTGTCGAGGAAGCGATTGCGGCCGCACGTGCTGGTGACGCCCGGGCCTTGCGAGGACTCCGCGATTGCGGCCGCTACCTTGGGATCGGCGCGAGCAACATCATGGTGCTGGTGGGCGTGGAACGCATCGTGATCGGCGGGGGGATCGCCGCCGCAGGCGAGCTGCTGCTGCGTCCAATTCGGGAAGAGCTTCAGCGCCGGGTCCGCGTCACCGATGTGACGCGCGTCAAGGTCGTGTGCGGCGAGCTCGGCATCTGGGCGGGAGCGATCGGGGCGGCGCTGCACGCGTCGAATAACTAGACGTCAACTCGGCCAGCCCGATCCCCGGCGGCCCCCGGCGCGCCCCATCCGCCGCATTTTTGCCCCTGAGGGCGGGTACTTCCCGATGAATCGGGAAGAGTTAATTTCCATTGCACAACACCCACTTGCGTTTTGTCTAGATAGCTATACATTTGACCACTGTGGTGCTGACCGACCCGTCTCGCGAGACCACGGAGACGTTCCGACCTCGCTATCGCGAGATCGAGCTGGCGATCCGGCAACGCCTGGCCAGGCTGACGCCCGGCGCCGAGCTTCCATCGGACGCCCAGCTTTGCGAGGAATTCGGCGTCAGCCGGATGACTGCCCGTCATGCCATGAACCGCCTCGCCCAGGAGGGTCTTGTCTTCCGCGTCCGAGGCCGCGGAACTTTTGTCGGCGAACCACCCACTCATCGGCGCGCCAACAGCCTCCTTAGCTTCTCCAACGAGATGCGCCGCCAAGGCCGGAAGCCGACCTCGCGAGTGCTGGGGCGGGCGATCCGCGCGCCGACCCGTGAAGAATCCGGCCGGCTCCAGCTCAAGGGCGGCGAAAAGTTGCTGTGGTTGAGAAGGATCCGCCTGGCCGACGGCCACCCGATCGCGTTGGAGTCGACACGCCTCCACCGGCGCACGGCGGCGGTGGTCCTCGCGGCGGATCTGCAGAGCGACTCTCTCCACGCCGTGCTCGTGCGTGCCGGATGTCTGCCCACCTTCGGTCGGGCCACCATTACAGCCGAGGCGGCCTCCGCGGATGACGCGCGCTGGCTGAAGATGCGCAGGGGCGACCCCATGCTCGTCGAGCGACGGATCATCCTCGACCAGCAAGGGCGGCCCCTCGAGTTCACCGAGTCGCGCTATCCAGCTGACCGATACGCCCTCGACGTCGACTTCGTGGTCGAGGACCAAAGACCAGTCAGGAGGACTTGATGGCCTCGTTTTTCGACCGGCTCAGCTACCTGGACGTTGCCAAGTCGATCGACCATTCGCTCTTGAAGCCTGAGCTCGATGATGCGTTCATCGAGGGCGGGTGCAGGTTGGCTGCAACGTACGACGTCGCCTCCGTTTGCGTGCGCCCGCGGGACGTCGAGCGGGCACGAGACCTGCTGTCGGGCAGCACGGTCGCCGTTGGGACTGTGGTCGGTTTTCCCCACGGCAGCTCGCGGACCGAGACGAAGGTCTTCGAAGCGCGTCTTGCCTTGCAGAACGGCGCGCGCGAGCTGGACATGGTCATCGACATCGGCGGCCTGATCTCGGGCGACGACAGTCATGTGCGGGAGCAGATCGCCGATGTGGTCAAAGTCGCGCACGCGGAGGGCGCACTGGTCAAGGTGATCCTCGAGAACGCCTACCTGACCGACGAGCAGAAGGTGCGCGGCTGCCAGCTGGTCGAGGCGGCGGGCGCCGACTTCGTCAAGACGTCGACGGGGTACGCCCCCACCGGCGCCACGATCGAGGACCTGAAGCTCATGCGCCGGTCGGTTTCGCAGCGCGTCGGCGTCAAGGCCGCCCATGGGATCCGGACGCTCGACGGCCTGGTCGAGGTGCTCGAGCTCGGCGTGACTCGCGTCGGTGCTACCCAGACGGCCGTCATGCTCGACGACTTCAAGGCGCGCAAAGCGGCCTCCGCCGCGGAAGCGGCTCGCTCGTGAAGCGGGTCGTTCGAATCGGCATGCTGGGTTCCGGCTTTGTGGCCGACTTCTACATGGACGGGCTTCGCGACGTTCCGGGCACCGAGGTGGTCGCCAACTACTCACGTTCGGAGGAACGCGCCACGCACTTCGGTCGTAAATACGGCGTGCCGCGTCAGTACAAGACGATCGAGGAGGTGTGCGCCGACCCCGAGGTCGAGCTCGTGGTGATCGCGCTGCCGAACCACCTCCACCTCCCCGCCGCCCGCGCGGCAGCCGCCGCTCGCAAGGCGATGGTTTGCACCAAGCCCCTGGCGCGCAATGGACGCGAAGCGGCTGAGATGGTCAAAGTGGCACGCGAAGCCGGCGTGATGCACGCCTACGCCGAGACCGAGGTGTTCTCGCCTGATGTGATGCGCGCGCGGCAGATGATCGAGAGCGGAGCGATCGGCGACGTCCTGACGGTGCGCGCGAGAGAGGCGCACTCCGGTCCCCACGCGCCGCATTTCTGGGACGCGGAGACCGCGGGCGGCGGCGCCCTGCTCGACATGGGTTGTCACACCGTCGAGGCAGCGCGCTACTTCTTCGGCAAGGAAAACCGGATCAAGGACGTGTTCGCGTGGGGCGCCACGATGGTGCACATGGACAAGACCACCGGGGAGGACAATGCGGTGCTCCTGCTGCGGCTGGAGGACGGCAGAACATCGCTGACCGAGGCGTCGTGGACCGCGAAGGGGGGCATGGAGCTGCGCAACGAGGTGTACGGCACGATGGGCCGGATCGTCACCGACACGAGCTCGACTCGCATCCGGGCCTTCATCCAGCAGCCGGCGGGCTACCTGATGGAGAAGGCGGATGCCGACGTCGGTTGGGTTTTCCCCATCCCGGATGAGGCACGGGTGTACGGATATCACGAGGAGATGCGCCACTTCGTCGACTGCTACGTCAAGGGCGAGCAGCCGCGTGAAGACTTCGTCGACGGCTACATCGTGAACACCGTGCTCGACGCGGCCTACAAGTCGATGAAGAGCGGCCACTGGGAAGCCGTTGCCATCGACGCCAAGGTGGCAGGCTGAGCGATGCGTCCTGACTCGGACTGGATCCAGGCGGGGATCGCGGTCTTGGAGCGCATCCGCGACACGCAATCTGATGCCATCCAGCGGGCGAGCGAAGTCTGCGCGGAGGCAATCGGCGCCGGAGGTTTCGTCCATCTTTTCGGAACCGGCCACTCGCGTATCCCGGTCGAGGAGATGTTCCCGCGCTACGGCTCCTACCCCGGGTTCCATCCCATCGTCGAGCTGTCGATGACGTTTCACACCCAGGTGGTCGGCGCCAACGGGCAGCGCCAAGCGATGTTCATCGAGCGCATGCCCGGCCTGGCCGAGGTCATCCTGTCCAACTTCCGGTTCGATCCGAAGGACGCCGTCATGGTTTTCTCGGCCAGCGGCCTTGGCGCGGTGGTGGTGGAGTTCGCGCGTGGTGCCCGAAAGCGGGGGCTGCCGGTGATCGCCGTCACGTCGATCGCGCAGTCGAAAGCCGGCGAGGTCGACGATGAAGTCGGCGCCCGACTGATGGACGAGGCCGATATAGTGATCGACCTCTGCACGCCCGCGGGGGATGCCCTGTGCCGGCTCGACGGCTTGCCTGACACCCCGGTCGGTCCAGGCTCGAGTCTCGCCGCGGTCGCTGTAGCCGATGCGATCAAGGTGCGAACCGCGGAGCTACTGCTGGCTCTAGGCAACATGCCTCCGGTGATCACTAGCGTCGCCGAGGTGGGACGCCGGCGTTCCGATGAGCTGTTCGAGGCGGCTTACCGGGAGCACGCGCGCCGGGCGGCGCGCAGCCTCGCTACTTGACAGGAGGTGAAGACTGGAGCATTTGGGCGGCATGAGAAAGCGGAAGGCCCCTGCGGGCCACATGGAACACAGGAGGTGATCGTCTGTGTCGCATCGTGAACGGCCACTTAGCGCAGGGCGATGGGTGGCGACCTTGCTGGTCGGCGCCTTCGCCCTCGTCGCATGTGGCGGCCAGTCGAACGGTGGTGGCACCACCACCAAATACGTCGTTGGCGTCTCGAACACGCTGCAGGGCAACGGTTGGCGCGAGGAGATGATCTGCTCGATCAAGGCGCAGGCCAAGGCATCGGGCGTGGTCTCCAAGGTGATCATCGCCAACCGCAACACCGATGCGGCCGGGCAGATTGCAGACATTCGCAACCTGATCTCTTCAGGCGCCAACGTCATCGTGATCAACCCTTCGGACCGTGACGCCCTCAACTCGGTCATCAAGCAAGCGACCGACAAAGGAATCGTCGTCGTTGCGGTCGACCAGGCGGTATCCGAGCCGTCTGCGTACGTGGTGACAAATGACCAGGTCGCGTACGGCACATTGGGCGCCGACTGGCTCGCCAAGCAACTCGGCGGCAAGGGCAGCATCATCGAGATGCGCGGCATCAACGGGGTTCCGGCCGACACCGACCGGCACCAGGGCCTGACCGCCGCGCTGGCCAAGTACCCGAACATCAAGGTGGTGAAGCAGACCTTCACCAACTGGTCACTCGATCCAGCCGCCCAGCAGATGAAGGACATCTTCAGCGCGGGCATCAAGTTCGACGGCGTCTGGACCTCCGGGATCGACGCCACCGTCGTCGACTCCTTCCAGTCCGCCAACAAGCCATTCGTCCCCATCGTGGGCGCTGACAACAACAAGTTCGTGCAGTACCTCGCCACCCTGAAAACCAAGGGTCTGACGGGCGCTGCCGTGACCAACCCGCCGCCGATCGGCGGCGCGGGCCTCGCGGTGGGTCTATCCGTGATTCAGAAGACCCACAGCTACGACCACGTGATTCACCTCACGCCGCAGGTGTGGGACAACACGACGCCCGATGGCGTCGCCAAGCTCCAGACGACATACGACTCGGCCCTCGACCCGTATTACAGCGTCGCGTTTGACGTCAAGCCGTACACGACCTACACCAAGCAGGATCTGATCTCCTGCCAGGGCCCCAGCTAATCTGCTTTCCGGCGGGGCGAGGGCGTTCTGCCCTCGCCCCTTACTCTGATGGCAGCCGTTCCTAACGACACTCCTGTAGCCGAATCCGCCGCCCTGCTCGAGGCGCGCGGCCTGGCCAAGCGTTTCGGGCCCGTCGTCGCCCTCCGCTCCGCCGACCTACGCGTGCGCGGCGGTGAGATTCACGCGCTGATGGGAGCCAACGGAGCGGGCAAAAGCACGCTGGTCAAGATTCTCACTGGGGCGTTGATCGCCGACGGGGGAACCATCACCCTGGGCGGCCGGACGCGATTGTTTCGCTCGACGTCCGAAGCCCGCAAGGCCGGGCTCATCTGCGTCTACCAGGACCCCTCCCTGCTACCCGACCTCACGGTGCTCCAGAACCTCAAACTGAGCGCGACGCCGATCTCGAATTTCAGGCGCTACCTGATCGAGCTCGGACTCGAAGGGTTCGACCTGCAGACCATGCCACGCGAGCTGGCGCGTCCGACCCTCAGCCTGCTGGACCTCGCTCGCGCCCTCGCCCTGGAACCACAGCTGCTGCTTCTCGATGAGATCACCGCGTCGCTCCCAGCCGACCTGACCGCGCGCGTCTTCAATGTCGCGCGGCACCTGCGCGCGGAGGGACGCTCGGTCATCTTCATCTCACACCGGCTGGCGGAGGTTTCAGCGCTGTGCGATCGCGCCACCGTGCTGCGTGACGGCAAGACCGTCGGGGTCGTCGAGCCTGCGCAAGGCGGTGAGGGGCGCATCGTCAAGTTGATGCTCGGTCCGGTGGCCGATGAGGTGGCCGCCGAGGCCGCGTCGCCCAGCACACCCGCGACCGGAGCGGTGGCCGTCGAGGTGCGCAACTTGCGCGCCGGGACTCTGAACGACGTCACCTTCACTCTTCGTTTCGGCGAGGTGCTCGGCGTCGCCGCGCTGGAGGGCCAGGGCCAGCAAGAGCTGTTCGACTGCCTGGCCGGCGTGCGCCGACCCGAGTCCGGCCAGATCGTGGTGGGCGGAAAGACGCGCACTTTTCGTCACCCCGCCGATGCCATCCGCACCGGGATGGTGCTGGTGCCCGCCGACCGGCTGCAGGCGCTTCTCCGTCAGAGATCGGTGCGCGAGAACATCGCGCTGCCCCTCGTCAGCCGTGTCTCGAGGTGGGGGCCGATCAATCCGCGCGCCGAGAAGCGCCGCGTCGAGGCGGCGGCCAGGCGCCTGCAGATCGACACTCGCGTGCAGTCCGAGGTTCGCCGGCTGTCGGGAGGAAACCAGCAGAAGGTCGGCATCGCCCGCTGGCTCGTCGGTGGATTCAAGACTCTGCTGTGCTTCGATCCGACGCGTGGGATCGACATAGGAACCAAGCGCCAGATCTACGGGCTGGTCAAGGAGCTGGCGGGCAACGGCTCGGCGGTCCTGCTTTTCACGTCCGAGCTGCCGGAGATCCAGCTCGCGTGCAACCGAGTGATCGTCCTCTTCGGCGGCAAACTGGTGGACGAGATGCCGGCGGCCGAGGCCGACGAGCAGGCCTTGCTGCGTGCGGCGCACGGCTTGCCCGCCGAGGCAGACGCATAGTGGCGAGCGCGGTGGCGGCTGCGGTGCGACCTTCCAACGTCCGTCTTGGACGCGCGATCAGACGCTACGGCTGGACCGGCGCCGTGTACGCCCTTTTCGCTGCCCTCATGGTCACCACCGTCCTCATCAAGCCGGACTACGGGGCATTCGAGTGGAACACACTCACCCTTGCGGCGCTCCCGCTTGTCTTCGCTGCCGCTGCCCAGACCGTGGTCGTCTTGAGCGGAGGCATCGATCTCTCGATCGGCCCACTGATGGCCCTGGCCAACGTTCTTGCGCTGCGCGCGATGCTCGGCCAGGACCTGAACTATTCCTTGGTTGCCGCCTTGATCGTCTTGCTAGAGGTCACGCTCGCCGGTGCGCTGAATGGCTTGATCATCGTGCTGACGCGGGTGCCTGACATCGTGATCACGCTGGCCACGTCGTTCATATGGGCTGGTCTCGCCTTGCTGGTCCTGGCGAAACCCACGCCGGGCATTCCGCTCGACGTGCAAAACCTTGCCCAGGGCTCGACGCTGTCGCCCTGGGTGCCCAATGCCCTGCTTCTGCTCCTGGTGGTTGCCTTCCTGTGGATCCCGCTGCGCCGCAGCCGAGCGGGGCTCGCCATCTACGCGGCGGGAAGCGACCGCAACGCTGCGTTCCGTTCTGGAGTAAACCTTGGTGTGAGCCGCGTGCTCGCCTACGCCGTGGGCGGATTTTTCGCGGCCTGCGGTGGACTGGCCTTGTCCATGACCACCGGCGTCGGCTCACCGCTGGCGGGAACCTATTACACGTTGAGCGCGGTCTCGGCCATCGTGCTCGGCGGGGTGAGCCTGGCCGGCGGCCGCGGTGGAATGCTGGGTCCCATCGCGGCGGCCTACATCCTGTCGCTCATCCCTGCGGTGCTGATCTACCTGGGCATCGATCCCAACTACGGCCAGATGATCCAGGGCGTGCTGATCGTGATCGTGGTCATGATCGGCGGCCTCGGCGCGGTGTTGAGGCGGGCATGAGCGTGCGGGCGGTGTCCACGGTTCGGCTTGTGCAGGAGCATTCGATCCTGGTCCTGATCGGGCTGCTCGTCGCGCTCGCGGGGCTGATCGAGATCATCCGTCCAGGTGCGGTCAACGCGAGCTGGGTGTCGAACATCCTCGAGTTCGCCGCGCCGCTCGGCATCCTCGCCGCGGGCCAGACCCTGGTCGTCATCACGGGTGGGATCGATCTGTCGGTGGCCAACGTGGCGACGGCGGCCGCCTACATCATGGCCAGCCAGGCTCCGTATGGCGTGACGCGGGCGATCGTGGCCGGTCTGCTGGTCGGGGTGGCGGTCGGGCTCATCAATGGCGTGGGCGTGGCCGTGTTCAGTGTGCAGCCGCTGATCATGACGCTGGCCATGGGCCTCGTCGTGACCGGGAGCCTCAACGTGTTCAGCCAGGCCGCCGTCCGCAGCGTGCCTGGCGTTCCAGCGGTGATTCACGCGCTTGGCACCGGCACCGTGCTCGCGTACGTGCCGGTGAGCTTGTTCGTATGGGCTCCGCTCGCGGCTCTGCTGGTCCTGGGACTGCGCGGCACCGGGTTCGGGCGGCTCCTGTACGCGCTGGGCGACAACATGGAGGCGACGCGCCTTGCCGGTGTGCGCGGGTGGCAGGTCCTGCTCGCGAACTACGCCGCGTGCGGGTTTCTCAGCGCGGTGGCGGGGATCGTGCTGGCGGGGACGGTGAACGCTGCCGATCTGAGCCTTGCCAACGTGTTGCTGCTGCCTTCGGTCGCCGCGGTCGTGATCGGAGGAACGTCGATCTTCGGCGGAAGCGGGAGCTACTCGGGCACGATCGTGGGCGCCCTGATCCTGACGGTCCTCAACAGCGTGCTCACGCTGCTCGATATCGCCGACGCCATCAAGCAGGTCCTCTATGGCGCGATCATCGTGGTGCTGGCGGCCGCCTACACGCGCGTGCTGGGTCACGAGTAGCGCTGCAAACATTCACCTTCATCGGAGTCAGTACCCGGCAGTCCGCGGCGATGCGGTTGTTCCCCGCGTGGGCGGGTGAGCTGGGTCTGGACGATGTGCGGCTGGTGGGGCGCGATCTACCGATCCATGCTGCACGCGAGCGCTATCGCGAGCTGGTCGCTGAGATCAAGGCCGATCCGCAGATGCGTGGCGCGCTGGTCACGACTCACAAGATCGATGTCTTCGAGGCGTCTCGCGACCTGTTCGATTCAGTCGACGATGTGGCGGCGCTGTGTGGGGAAGCGTCATGCATCGCCAAACGCAATGGGCGACTGTGGGCGTTCGCGACAGACACGATCTCGTCTGGGCGCGCGCTGGCGGAGTTCTATTCGGGCCAGAAGGGGTCGCACGTTCTGTGCCTTGGCGCGGGCGGCTCGGCCACGGCCATCACCGTGCACCTGATCCAGGCTGGTTCTCCGGCGGGTATCACGGTGGTGGGTCGGAGCGCGCGCCGGCTTGAGGCCATGCGAGCGATTCATACGACGCTGGGTGCGGAGTTGCGGATTCGCTACGTCGAGAACACCGATCCCCGCGTCAACGACCGGTTGGTGGCCGAGCTGCCGCCCGGATCGCTCGTCATCAACTCGACCGGGATGGGCAAGGACACGCCCGGCTCACCGATCACCGACAACGCCGTTTTCCCCCAGCGCGGCTATGCGTGGGAGCTCAACTATCGCGGCGCGCTGGATTTCTTTCAACAGGCCCAACGACAGGTGATCAACCGAAACCTCCACGTCGAGGATGGATGGAGGTACTTCATCCACGGTTGGGCGGTTGTGATGGAGCGCGTTTTTCAGATCGAGATCAATGGCGATTCACTGGCACGCCTGGCCGCAGTGTCGGAGGGCGAACGACCAAAGGGGGTTTGACCAGTGCTTAGCGGTTGGGACACCAAAGCTTGTGCTGGTTGCGAAGCCCGCAAGACCAGCAGAGCTCATGCTCAGAGTGTGTCGGCCCGATCAACCTCTGCGGTCCGACCGTCACACCAAGGCCGATCAATACAGCTACGAAAAGAATCGCCATATCCATTGCATTGAATTAGAACGGCGGCAAGACTCCAATCGTTCCGTTGCATGATCGCCACGCGGCGGGGCTCCTTCCTGGCTTCTATTGCTGGGTTTAGCGCGCGATTGGAGCTGGCGCTATCTGCGGGCGAACACCAGCGGCGCGTCCAGGGCCGCTCGACTGGCCGCGGAGCGGCGGAGTCAAAGAGCGTATGTCTTCGAGTTGAAGCCGGATCCAGCGTGCCACATCGTTGGTGGCCACGATCTGACCGATCGCGCTCGATCGCTCGGCCCGCTCCAACGGTGCCATCTGCAGCGCTCGATGGATTGCTCGCGCGGTGATGTCGACGTCGAACGGGTTGATGCTTAGCGCGTGCGTGCCAAGCTCCTCATGCGCGCCGGCGGACTCTGAAAGGATCAGCACCCCGGATCGTTGATTTACGACCGGCCCCTCCTTCGCGACCAGGTTCATTCCGTCCAGGATCGGATTGACCAGCAAGACGTCATACGACTTGAAGGCGGCGACCGCTCGATCGATGTCCTCGCCAAGCTCGAGTCGTGTCGGTTGCCACGTATCTGAACCGAATCGCGTATTGATGCGAGAAACCGTCGCATGCACGGCATCGAGGTAATTGCGGTAAGCCTCGACGTCGAGTCGCGAGGGTTGCAGAAATGCCCAGAGCACGACGCGACCGTGGTACTCAGGGTGATCCTCCAGCAACCTTTCGTAGGCCAGGAAGCCGCGGATCAAATTCTTCGACGGATCGGTCCGGTCCACACGGACGATGAGCTTTTCGGTGCGCCAAGATGCTATTTCAGCCTCAAGCTCGCGAACCCTAGGCGATTCGCCGAGCTGCCTCATCGCCTCCACATCGATGGAAACTGGATAAGCGCGAATCCAGACCAGCCGACCTCCGTACAAAACCGCACCCTCGGCCTCCGCGACTCGCAGGCCCATCAGCTCCACGCAACACCGCAAGAAGTTGTGCACGTCCAAGCTGGTCTGCAGGCCGACGATGTCGTTCGCGAGAAGACCTTTGAAGATGGGCTCCCGCATCATTGCCGGAAGCACCTTCAGGTAACGCGGCTCCGGCCAGGGAATATGCACGAAATGCTGCATTGCCGCATCGGGCATCTCGGATCGAATCAGCTCCGGTGCGAGGTAAAGCTGGTAATCCTGGGTCAGGAAGAGCGGGCGGCGAGGGAGTGCGCGGGCCGTGGCGAGAGCAGCCTTCGCGACCGCTTCGTTGACCACGCGATAGCCGTCGAACCAGGCCCGGTGGATACTCCGGTCGACAACCGGCTCCACCGCGATGTTCCACAAATAATGGTGCGCGAACCACAGAAGGGGATTGCTGATGATCGTGTAATGAAGCTGATACGCCTCAGCATCGGTCGGCGCGAGAAAGATAGGAAAGCCTTGTTCAGGGTCTGCATTGGAGTTGAGGGGAGCCCTCGACCTGGCGATATCCCGCTCGAGCTCAGTCCTAGCGGCGGAAACCCAGGAGGCCTTCGTAGCGCTGGCGAGTGAGGTAAGTGCCTTGACCAGCCCTCCGGCGCCTGGTGCCAAGCGGCCGCCGGCCAAGCGCTCCACGGGCGCCCGGTTGCTGAGAATGACTGGCGAGAACTGACCCAGGACCCGCGCCGCATCGCGTCCGATCGCCTTGAGCGCGGGGGTCTGGTCCATCGAGCTCATGCTCCGCGACCGTTGGCAGCAAGATGGCGAGCTGGCTCAATGGGCGCAAGGTGCTTGGGTCGGACCAACAGCACGGGACACTCGAGCTGACGCACGATACGTTGCAGCTCGCGACCGATCGGGACCTCGGGCGTCGACGGATTGAGCCGCGAACCGATGATCACCAGGTCTTGACCGATGGCTTCTTCGAGAATGCCGGCGGCCGCATTTTCGTGGTGATGGACACGAACCATTGCTGAAGGGCGGTGCAGCTCATCGACGATCTGCTCAAAGCTGTCCCACTCGCGGCGAGAGCGATCCGCGTGCTGCGAATCGGTTTGTATGTGGGTCAGGGTCAGAGCGCTGCCATAAGCATCGGCGAGGGCCGAAGCTATGGACGCTACAACGCGAGCACTCGAACCTCCCCGGATCGCGGCCAGGATCTTCCGAGGAGCGATGGCTTTGTTCGGCGCGCTGGGATTCGAGCGGACGAACACGATGTCGGTCCCACGGTCAGGCAACAGTTGGCGGCTGATGTCGATCAACCCATGGCGACGAGGGGTTGTGACAGTTGGCCATTCAAGCACCAGGCTCGTGATTTCGTTTTCGGCGGCGACGTCACGGATGCTGCTCGCCAGGTTCGCCGTCATACGCAAAGTCACGCTCAAGCGGCGGCGGCCGTCACCTGGATACTCGAGCCCCGCAACCCAGCGAAGCATGTCCCGCCGTCGCTGCTCTTGCGCGAACACCTCGCTGTCACGCCCGGCGCGGATCTCCACCAGCGCCAGCACGTGGCCCGAGCCGCCCGGGGAGGTCGCGAGCGCGTCGCCAATGCTGATCGCAGGTCGAGCCATCTGGCCCATGAGGACTGGCACGAGGACGCGGGGTCGCGCTACGAGATGCGGAAACAAGAAGCGACGTTTCGGGATCACCCTGAAGGTCCTCCTTTCCCCGCGCGATGGACGATGTCGCAAGAGCGAGAGCCAGTCGCACTCGTAACTCTATAGATGTGACCCTTCGGTCGCTCGACCGGTCTGGATCCGCCTCGGACCTCGCCGCCAACGGGCCAACCTATGATTTCGATGCGAAGGCGAGTAAGGGCGCACTCCCGAATTCCAGCTGGGAACCGGATCACCGCAACAGCGACTACGTAAAGACCGCACCCCGTTTGGGCTTTCGCCTACGGTGACTGGTTCGCTGCCATCCAGGCCGCGATCTGGGTCCGCGAGTTGAACCCCAGCTTGTTCAGGATGTTTCGGATATGGCTGTCGACGGTGCGCTCCGAGATAAAAAGGCGCGCTCCGATCTGCTTGTTGCTCAGGCCCTCAGCGACGAGGCGCGCGACGTCGACCTCTCGCTTCGCGAGCAGTCCCGTCTCGGCATCATCTCGTGCCGCTGAGGTCGCCTGGCCTGCTTCGCCCAGGGCGATGGCGACAGCGCTGTCGCGGCTCAGGCGCTTGCCCGCGCTGAACTCCACGTCGAACCTGGCTTTGCCGAGAGTCGCGATCGCCGATTCTTCCGCCTGGGTGATCACCGGATTCATGACCGGCATGACGGTCGCGCCGGCACCGATCCGTATGGTCTCGGAGGCCCCGAGAAGTTGGGCCGCTGTCTTCGCCCGGCCCTCCGCCGTGGCGTGGAAGGCCAGCGCCGCGAGCAGGTAGAACTGTCCGATCCGGTCATCGATCTGGTACGCGATGCGCAGGGCCTCGGTGTACCGCTCCCGGGATTCGCCGGCGTCGCCCGATAACAAGGCAGCCCCGCCGAGGTTGAGATTCATCATGTGCAGCGCGTAGAGGTCGCCCACCTGCCGGCTCAGGCGGGCGCCTTCGGTGGCGACCAGCTTGAGCGTCTCGAAATCACCTTCGAACAAGGCGTTGAGCGACCGCGCCTGGAGGACGCTGACCCTGGTCGGAATGTCGTCGAGCTCCGCCGCCAAAACGTCAGCGTCGGCGAGCAGTCGGAGTGCGGATTCGCGATCGCCGGCCATGTTGGCGGCGATCGACGCCATGGAGAGGGAGTTCGCCAGCTGAATCGGCTGGCCTGCCTCGCGCGACGCCCGCATCGCCTGCTCGAGCGCCGGCCTGGCCGCGGTCCAATCACCCTGCAACACGGCCAGGAAGCCACGGATGAAGTACGACCACCCAAGCGTTTCGGGGTTTCCCGGCCCTGAGGCAAGGAGCTCGTCCAACCACCGCACACCTTCAGTGGTCGCCCGGGTGATCCAGAACCAGCTCAGCGAGGTGGCCAGCTGGATTCCGCGAGCGGAGTCGGAGCGGACCAGGCATCGCCGGAGGACGGAGCGGATGTTGTCGATCTCAAGGTCCATCCACGCGAGCCACGAAGGAAGCTGGAAGCGGGCTTCGAGCGCCATTTGCTGGCACCTTGTCACGTAGTAGCCGGTGCATCTGAGCTCGACAGCTTCATCCTCGCCCGCGTCACGCAGCTTCCGGCCGGCGTATTCGCGCATCGTCTCGTGCAGCCGGTAGGACGCAAGACCGCGAGCGTCCTCTTTGACCACCAAGGATTTGTCGACGAGCGACGCGAGCAGGTCCAGGGCGCGCGATGCGGGCTCTTCCTCTGAGGTGCTGACAGCCTCGACATCATCAAGCGTGAATCGCCCGGTGAACACGCACAGGCGCCTCAGGAGGGTCCGCTCCGAATCGGTCAGCAGCTCATGGCTCCAGTCGATCGCCGTCTCGAGCGTCTGATGACGCGGCAGCGCCGCACGCCCTCCACCCGTGAGCAGTGCGAAACGGTCGGTCAGGCGGTCGAGGATCTGCTGCACCGTCAGGACCCGGGTCCGAACCGCCGCGAGCTCGATCGCGAGCGGCAGGCCATCCAGCCGCCGGCAGACATCCACGACCGCCTTCTGGTTTGCCTCGGTCAGCTCGAATGAGCCCGACGCGGCCTCCGACCGCTCCACGAAGAGCCTGACCGCCTCGTTCTGACGGAGACGGTTCAAGGGCTCGGTGGCATTCGACGAAGGCAGCTCGAGAGGCGGCACGGGCAGGACGTGCTCACCGGGGACCGACAGAGGCTCGCGGCTGGTGGCGACGACCCGCACCCCCGGCGCGGCTCGGGTGACCTCGGTCACAAGTAGGGAAGCCGCGTCGAGCAGGTGCTCGCAATTGTCCAGCACCAACAGCAGCTCCTTGTTCTCGAGGTGCCCAAGCAGGAGAGCGACCGGATCGGTCGCGGCCTGATCGCGCAAATCGAGGGCCGCAATGACGGCGTTGGGAACGAGCCTGGACTCGCGCACGTCGGCAAGCTCGACCAGCCACGCGCCGGCGGGAAAGCCCCTCGCGAGATCGGCGGCGGCGCGGATGGCAAGACGCGTCTTGCCTACGCCGCCCGGGCCGACCAGGCTGACGATCCGGGCCGTCGCCAGCTTCTGGCGAAGCTCTGCCAGCTCGCGCCTGCGACCGACGAAGCTGGTCGCTTCAGCCGGGAGGTTGCCCAAACGGCGGACAGGCCTGGCCATCGGTGCAGCCGAAATTACTACGACAGAGCGCCGCGCGAGGGATTCGCGTGCGCATCCAATCGGTGATTCCACCGATTTGCGCCCGACGCCGGCCGCCTAGGCTCACTGCAGATGGCTGACGAGCTCCAATTGCAGCGAGTCGAGGTCACCTTCGTCGGCGCTCCGCCCACGCAGAAGGTCGCGCGCGCCCTGGGTGTCAGCGAGGTGGAGGTCCAGGGTCGGGTATTGCGCTGCACGGTGCATGGCAGCTTCCAGCCATTTCTCGAGGCGCTTCGCGGCCACGAGGTCGTCGGTTTGAAGTCAGTTCATTCAGGAGTGTGAAGAGAAATGGTCAGCAACTATCCCGTGCAGTTCGACGTCGATTTCCCGAGCCGGCCACTGGATCGGCTCACCACGGCCTTCCGGCTCCTGCTGGCGATTCCGATCGTGGTCCTGATCACGATGCTGACAGGGGAAACGCTTCGCGACCACGACGACACCACGAACACGATCGTGATCGGCGGCGCGGCGGTGTTCCTGCCGCTCGTGCTGATGCTCGTGTTCCGGCAAAAGTATCCGCGCTGGTGGTTCGACTGGAACCTCAACCTCCTTCGCTTCTCCAACCGCGTTACCGTCTATCTGGCTCTGCTTGACGATCGCTATCCGTCGACGGACGAAGACCAGGCGGTTCACCTTGACTTCGCCTATCCGGACGCGCGCCAGCTGAACCGTTGGCTGCCACTGGTCAAGTGGTTCCTCGCCATCCCCCACTACGTGGTCCTGTTCTTCCTGGGGCTGGGCGCGGTGATCGCGGTGGTCGTGGCGTGGTTCGCGATTCTCTTCACGGGCACATATCCCCGCGGTCTGTTCGGTTTCGTGGTCGGCGTGCTCCGGTGGAGCAACCGGGTGAATGCGTACGCGTTCACGCTTGTGACCGATCAGTACCCGCCTTTCAGGCTGAGCTGACGGCGTGGTCGTCGCCTCGACGACGGGGACGATGAAAGCGATCCTTGCGCACGGCCCGGGCTCGCCGGCTGCGCTGAAGGTCGAGGAGGCTGAAAGGCCGCTCGTCTCCGACGACGGCGTGCTCGTGAGGGTGCGCGCGTCGTCGGCCAACACGGTCGACCTCTACGCCCTGACGCCGGTGGCGCACCTCCAGCGCTCGCTCAAGCCAGGGGTCGTCGGGACCGACTTCGCGGGCACGGTCGAATCGGTGGGCAAGGCGGTCACCTTGTTTCGGCCTGGCGACGAGGTCTTCGGCGGTGGGCGGGGTGCGTTCGCCGAGTACATGTTCATTCCGGAACGGAAAGCGGTGGTCCGTAAGCCCGCCGGGTTGTCTTTCGAGCAGGCCGCGACCGTGGCGGTTGCCGGCACCACCGCTCTGCAGGGACTTCGCGACCACGGACGGATCGAGCGTGGACAGCGGGTTTTGATCAATGGTGCCTCGGGCGGCGTCGGCACATTCGCTGTGCAGATCGCCAAATCGTTTGGCGCCGAGGTGACCGCGGTCTGCAGCTCGAGCCATGTCGAAGCCGTGCGCTCGATCGGCGCGAACAGGGTCATCGACTACACGAAAGAGGATTTCACGCAAGACGACGAGCGTTACGACCTGATGCTGGACATCGCGGGCAACCACTCGTGGTCGGAGTGCAAGCGTGTGCTTGACCCCGGCGGCACCTATGTCGGTGTCGGGGCCGCGGGCATCCAGCATGGCAAGGGCGGAGGATGGCGGGCGCTGGGGCATTTTCTCCAGGTGCGTCTGGTTTCGATCGGTGGTGGCCGGAACGTGGTTGCGGTGTTCGTCGCCAGTTTGAAGAAGGACGATCTCGTCTTGTTGGGCGATCTTCTTGTCTCGGGGCGTGTGAAGGCTGTGATCGAGAGGCGGTATGACCTGGACGGAATCCCGGAGGCTCTCGGCTACATGGCGACGGGCCACGCGGGAGGCAAGATCGCGATCGAGGTCGGCCAGTGAACGTAGCGTTGCAACAGCTTTCGGCGAGCGGCGCGGCTGCGGGGCGGGCTGCACAGGATTCGCAGCGAGCGTACGCGCGGGGCGCCGGGCTGTTCTATCTGTTGGTTCTGGTGTTCGACATCGCCGGCCTTGCCATCACATCGAGCATCGAAGGTGGTGGCGACTTGGGGCAGACGGCTCGCAACGTCGCCGCGTCACAAGGCCTGTACCGAGTCGGCCTCTGCCTCGCACTCATCGGCAGCATGTCGACGATCGCGCTGGCGGTCGGGCTTTACGTGACTCTGAAGCCTGTCGATTCGAATCTCGCGATGGCGGCCTTGCTGTTCAGGGCCTCCGAGGCTGCCATAGGCGCGGTAGGAATCGTCGGTTCATTCGCGATCCTCCAGATCTACCTCCAGGCGAGTCATGCCGCCGCATTCGACGCCGATCAGCTGCGCGCCCTGATCGTGATGAATCCACTAGGAGCCACCACCGACGTCGCGGCGATCTTCTTCAGCACGGGGTCGACGATCTTCTTCTTTGTATTCCTCAAAACCCGATACATCCCGCGGATCCTGTCGGGGTGGGGCGTTTTCGCGTCGGTCCTGTACCTCGCGATCTGGTTCACCGGCCTGGTCGTGCCAGGCGCACCGGGGCTGATTCAGGTGGTTGGGTCTGTGCCGATCCTGATCGCGGAGGTGTCGACCGGGCTGTGGCTCCTGATCGCGGGCATCAGGGTGTAGCGATGCCGAGACCTATTGCAGTATGCCGTCAGGTTCAGCGACCGCGATAGGCCGGCTTGCGCTTGCCGGTGAAGCCGGCATGGAACTCGCGAAAGTCCTCGGCCGTCATCAGCAGTGTCTGGGTGAACGCCTCCATCTCAATCGCGCTTGAGTAGTCGGTTGACGCTCCGCGGTTGAGCATCTCTTTGGTCATGGCGAGGCCCCACGGGGCAAGCTCCTTCAATCGCGTTACGGCGTCGGTCACGGCGATGTCGAGCTGATCGTCCGGAACGACCTTCGAGGCAAGGCCCCAGGCGAGTGCTTCCTGGCTGGTGATCTTGCCCCCGAGCAGAAGGGCCTCGGTCGCCCGGCCCAAACCCACTATGCGCGGGAGCAGCCAGCAGATGCCCATATCGCCACCAGAGAGCCCGACGCTGGTGAAGAGAAACCGGAAAGTCGCCGACGCTGCCAGCACGCGGATATCGGCGGCGGCCGCGAGGACCCCGCCCGCGCCGGCGGCGACGCCGTTGACCGCCGCGATCACCGGCTGAGGCATCTCGCGAAGGTTGCGCACACAGGCGCCTGTCATGCGGGCGAACTCGTAGACGTCGCGGCTGCCCATCTTGAGAAGCTCGCCGATGATCTCGTCGACATCTCCGCCGGAGCAAAACCCGCGGCCCTGGCCGCGGAGCACAAGGACTCGAATGTCCTGGCGCCGCCGCAGCGAATCGGTGAGGTCGCGGATTTCCGCGTACACCTCAAAGGTCAGGGAGTTGAGGCGATCCGGCCTCGAAAACATGATCGTCGCGACCTCGTCCCGCTCGGCGTAATCGAAGTGCTGCCAACGCTTCATGGGCGGTGCACAGCGACGGCATCGATCTCGATCAGCGCATCTGGGTCGACGAGGGAGCGGACCTCGACCAACGTCGAGGCCGGGTAATCGCTGCGGAAAAACTCTCGGTACGCTGCTCCGAGACCGCCCCGGCTGCCCCGGTAGGCCCTCATGTCCGTCACGTAGTAGGTGAGCTTCACCGTGTCCTCCGGCGTGAAACCGGCCGCACGCAAAGCAATCGCGACGTTGCGAATCGCCCGGGCGTATTGGGCCACGATGTCGCCCGGCTCGAGGACCTTGCCGGTTTCATCCGACCCGATCTGGCCGCCAATCCACACCGTGTCGCCGGCGACGGTGGCGTGCGAATAACCACGCGCCGGCGGGAGGGCGTCGGGGTTGACGTTACGAGGGCCGGTCGGCTGCATGAAGGTAGTATGTCGAGGCAGGGGATGTGAAGCAGGTCTCCCGATCGGCTCATGTCGACACCTTTACCCGGGAGAACCTCCCACCGCGCGCGCAGTGGCCGGAGTTCCTGTTCACGCTCCCCGAGCTTGAATACTCCGCCTCGCTGAACTGTGCGGCGGAGCTTCTCGATCGCCACGTCGAGTCGGGGGCAGGCGCCAGACGCTGCCTTGTGTCGGAGACCGAGCAATGGTCTTACGCGGACCTTCTTGCCCGGTCCAACCAGGTCGCCCACGCGCTCGTCCACGAGATGGGCCTCGTGCCCGGCAACCGGGTGCTCCTCCGAGGCCCCAACAATCCATGGCTCGTGGCGAGCTGGTTCGGGGTCATCAAGGCGGGCGGAGTCGCGGTGACCACGATGCCGCTGCTTCGGTCAGGCGAGCTGGAGACGATGGTGGATATCGCCAACGTGACAATGGCGATCTGCGACCACCGATTCATCAAAGACCTGGAAACCGCCGCACCGGACGGCTTTCAGATCTTCACCTACGGAGACGACACTCCGGACGACCTGGCGAAGGTTGCGGCATCCAAACGGCCCACCTTCAAAAACGTCGCGACCGCCGCTGACGACGTGTGCATGCTCGCCTTCACGTCTGGCACGACCGGTAAGCCAAAGGCGACGATGCATTTTCACCGTGACGTGCTCGCCATCGCGGACACGTTCGCGCGCCACGTGCTGCGGCCGACTCGCGATGACCTCTTCGCGGCTAGCCCGCCGCTGGCCTTCACCTTCGGGCTCGGTCAAAACGTCGTCTTTCCGCTGCGCTCAGGGGCCGCCGTCTACCTGATCGAGCAGCCTTCCCCCCAGCGCCTGCTCGAGGCGGTCGAACGCCACGGCATCACCGTGCTGGCCACAGCGCCGACCGCCTACCGCGCGATGTTGCCGGACCTCTCGTCAGCCAACCTCACCTCGCTGCGGGCTTGCGTGTCGGCGGGCGAGACGCTGCCGCAGGCGACGTGGGAGGCGGTTCACGAGGCGTCCGGCATTCGAATCGTCGACGGAATCGGCTCGACCGAGATGCTGCACATCTTCATCTCCGCCGCCGGTGATGAGATCCGGCCAGGGAGCACCGGGCGCGCCGTGCCGGGATACGTCGCCGAGGTCCAGGACCCGGACGGCCGACCGGCACCGGATGGAGAGCTCGGCCGGCTGGCGGTGAAAGGACCGACGGGCTGTCGGTATTTGCGGGGGGACCGGCAGGCCACGTATGTCCAGAACGGCTGGAACGTCACGGGCGACGTCTACGTGCGAGACGGCGACGGCTACTTCAAATATCAGGCGCGAGCCGACGACATGATCATCAGCGCGGGCTACAACATCGCGGGTCCCGAGGTCGAAGAGGCGCTTCTTCGCCATCCCGCGGTCGCCGAGGCGGCGGTGGTCGGCCTGCCCGATGCGGAGCGGGGCATGATCGTCAAAGCGGTGGTGGTGCTCCGGCCCGACGCCGACCTTGGAGCAGAACCGGCACGGACGCTGCAGGACTTCGTGAAGAGCCAGATCGCTCCCTACAAATACCCGCGGGCGATCGAGTTCGCGGACGACCTGCCCCGGACGGCCACGGGGAAGCTGCAGCGGTTCCGATTGCGTGAAGGGAGCTGAGGGCCTCGAAGCCGGAACTCAGCATCGCGATCATCGGCGGTGGGCCGGCCGGGCTTTACCTGGCGACGCTGGTCAAGCTGCTGAATCCGAAGCACGAGATCGAGGTCTGGGAGCGGAATGCCGCTGATGACACGTTTGGGTTCGGAGTTGTCTTTTCGGACGAGACGCTGGGCGGGATCGAGAACGCCGACTCGGGTTTCTACGAGCGACTGGCCAAGGATTTTGCCGTCTGGGACGACATCGACGTGCATTTCCGAGGGGACGTTCTCACGTCGGGCGGGCACGGGTTTGCCGCCATCAGCCGGCAGCGGCTGCTGGCGATCCTGCGTGAGAGGTGCGAGGGGTTCGGTGTCCGCATCCACTACCGAACGCCGGCCCCAGCGCTGGAACAGCTCCGCGCTAGACACGACCTGGTCGTCGGCTCCGATGGCGTAAACAGCACCACACGAAACGAGCGCGCCGCCGTCTTCGAGCCGCAGCTCGACACGCGACACGCCCGCTACATGTGGCTGGGCACGCCGCTGGTTTTCGACGCCTTCAAGTTTTTCATCGCGGAGACCGATATCGGAATAGTTCAGGCTCACGCTTATCCGTACAGCGATTCGATGAGCACCTTCATCGTCGAGCTCGAGGAAGGGAGCTGGAGGCGAAGCGGCCAGATCGACTCTGCCGACCGCTCATGGAAACCCGGCGAGAGCGACAAGCAGGGAATCGCGTTCTGTGCCGACGTGTTTGCCGAGGCGCTGGCCGGAGAGCCTTTGGTCGGCAACAACAGCCGCTGGATCCGGTTCGCCACCGTGCGCTCACGATGCTGGCGGGACGGCAATCTGATTCTCATCGGGGATGCCGCGCACACGGCCCACTTTTCGATTGGTTCCGGGACGAAGCTGGCGATGGAGGATGCGCTTGCGCTTGCCGCGTGCCTGCACGAAAACCCGACTGTCGATGCGGCGCTCGCCGCCTACGAGGCCGAGCGACGTCCGGTGGTCGAGAGCGCGCAACGGGCCGCGCAGGCCAGTCTCGAGTGGTTCGAGAACATCTCGCAGTACACGCGCCAGGAGCCGCTGCAGTTCGCCTTCAACCTGCTCACCCGCAGCCGGCGTGTGACGTACTGGAATCTCAAGGTCCGCGATCCCGAGTTCGTGGCTGAAGTCGACCGGTGGTTCAACAAGGGCGGCGATCCGGTGCCGCCGATGTTCACCCCGATCCGCTTGCGCGAGCTCGAGCTCTCGAACCGCGTGATCGTTTCGCCGATGGACATGTACGCCGCCGAAGACGGACTGATCGGGGACTTCCACCTGGTGCACCTGGGAAGCAAGGCGCTGGGAGGCGCGGCGCTGGTGATGACCGAGATGGTGTGCGTTTCGCGCGAGGGACGAATCACACCCGGATGCGCCGGCATGTACAAGCCGGAGCATGAAGCCGCGTTCACACGGTTGGCCGATTTCGTCCACGAGCACACGACCGCGAAGGTCGGCATCCAGCTCGGCCATTCCGGGCGCAAGGGTTCGACCCGGCTCATGTGGGAAGGAATGGATGAGCCGCTGGAAGCCGGAAATTGGGATCTGATCGCACCTTCGCCTCTCCCCTACCTGCCCAGCAGCCAGGTGCCGCGCGAGATGAGCCGAGCCGACATGGAGTTGGTCCTGCAGCAGTTCCTCGACGCGACCCGAATGGCGGTGCGGGCCGGTTTCGACCTTCTCGAGCTTCACTGCGCGCACGGCTACCTGCTTGCCAGCTTCATCTCGCCGCTCACCAACATGCGCCGCGACGAATATGGCGGCAGTCTGGAGAACAGGCTCCGCTACCCCCTCGAGGTGTTCGACGCGATCCGATCGAGTTGGCCCGAGGCCAAACCGATGACCGTGCGCGTGTCAGCTGTGGACTGGTTTGAGGGCGGACTGAGCACCGAAGACTCGATCGCGATGGCGCGGGCTTTCGCAGCTCACGGAGTGGATGCGATCGACGTCTCCACCGGCCAGACCGTCGCCGACGAGGAACCGAGCTTTGGGCGGAGTTATCAGACCCCTTTCGCGGACCGGATCCGCAACGTGGCGGGAGTACCGACCATCGCCGTCGGCGCGATCAGCGGTTACGACGACGTGAACAGCATCATCCTGGCCGGCCGCGCAGACCTGTGCGCGCTCGGCCGGGCGCATCTTTACGACCCTGCCTGGACGCTGCATGCCGCGGCTGATCAGGGCGTCGCGATGCGGTGGCCGGTGCAGTTTCAGCGTGGGAGCAGGAAGCCACCCACGGGCCGGAGCGATGGGCCGCGGCCCCGGCTGGAACTGCTCCGCGCGGCTGCCACCGGCGGCCGTCATCAACGCTGGCGGCCCACATCAACCCAGTAGGGATACTCTTTCCACACAGGCGCCTTCCAACGGATTCAGGAGGCTGGGAGCCCGTGACCAAGAAGATCCTGCTCAACGAGAACGATATCCCGGAGCGCTGGTACAACATCCTGCCGGACATGCCGGCACCGCCGGCGCCTTATCTCAACCCCCAGACCCTGCAACCGATGGGTCCCGCCGACCTCGCGCCGATCTTCCCGCAGGCGATCATCGCGCAGGAGGTGTCGGCCGAACCGTGGATCGAGATCCCGGACGAGGTGCGAGAGGTTTATCGCATCTGGCGGCCAAGCCCGGTCTATCGCGCCGATCGCCTCGAGAAGGCGCTGGACACGCCGGCGCACATCTACTACAAGTACGAAGGAGTCTCGCCCGCCGGTTCGCACAAGCCCAACACCGCCGTACCCCAGGCCTACTACAACGCCAAAGAGGGCGTGAAGCGGCTGACCACCGAGACGGGAGCCGGACAGTGGGGCTCGGCGCTCGCCTTTGCCGGCGCGCTGTTCGGCCTCGAGGTCACGGTCTACATGGTCAAGGTGTCGTACGAGCAGAAACCCTATCGCCGGGCGATGATGGAGACGTGGGGCGCGACCGTGCACGCGTCTCCCACCAACCTGACCAACGCCGGTCGCGGCATCCTCGCCGACGACCCTGATTCTCCGGGTAGCCTGGGCATCGCGATCTCGGAAGCGGTCGAAGATGCGGCCACCCACGATGACGCCAAGTACTCACTCGGGTCTGTCGTCAACCACGTGCTTCTCCATCAAACCGTGATCGGGCTGGAAGCCAAGACGCAGATGGAGATGGCGGGTGAGTATCCGGACGTGGTGATCGGGTGCGTGGGCGGAGGGTCCAACTTCGCCGGTCTCGCCTACCCCTTTATTGGCGACAAGCTCAAGGGTCGCAAGCCGCATACCCGTTTCCTCGCGGCGGAACCGGCCGCGTGTCCGACGCTCACGCGGGGCGTGTACGCGTATGACTTCGGCGACGCCGTGGGCATGGGCCCGGTCGTGAAGATGTTCACGCTCGGCCACAGCTTCATTCCCGATCGGATTCATTCCGGCGGGCTGCGCTACCACGGCGATGCGCCGTCGCTGTGTGCGCTGGTCGATCACAAGATCGTCGAGGCCCGCGCGTACAAGCAAAACGAATGCTTTGCCGAGGCGGTGCGGTTTGCCCGCTGCGAGGGCTTTCTGCCCGCGCCCGAGGCGGCGCACGCGCTGCGGGCTGTGGCCGAGGAGGCAGAGGCAGCCAGACAGGCCGGAGAGAAGCGGATCATCCTGTTCGGCCTTTCCGGGCACGGCCACTTCGACATGTCGGCGTACGACGCGTACTTCGCGGGCAAGTTGGAGGACGTCGAGCTTTCGCAGTCGCGGATCGACGCCGCGATCGAGGAGCTGCCCCGGGTCCCGGCCATGCCCTGAACCTCGCCTTTCGCTCGGCACGCTTCCCCGTCGACCGCATAAATCAGGTACCTGGACGACCGCATTTCAGGTACTTCCCCCCTTTGCCGGCCGCGGCCTGACTCCTAGTGTGATCTTGGGCTCGTGGGTGGCGAGTCACCAGGGAGTGAGGAGGACGAGATGGGGGCTGGCGAATGGTCTGGAATGAACGGTGCGGTGCCATTGACGAGACTGCTTTCACGACGTGAGCTCGAGGTGCTGAATCAGATTCAGCTAGGCCTCACCAACCGCCAGATTGCCGATCGGCTCTTCGTCTCGCCTAACACCGTAAACAAGCACGTCCATCAGGTGCTGAGAAAGCTCGAGGTGACCAATCGAGTTCAGGCTGCCATCTATGGACGGGTTGAACAGCTCAGTGGGTCTACGACGCCCTGAGACAGGCTCCGCGATGTCGCGACACGTCAGCGCCGTCGCGGCCGGGCTCCGCGTCTTTCGGAACCGCATCGCTCTGGACTAACAGGCCAGCTTGCGAGCGAGGTCTAGAAAATCTGTGGCCTCCACGTCGGCATGTGGATCGGGAAGCCGGTCCGGGCTGCCCTTCGGCCCCATCTCGAGGGGCCGCTCGACAAAAGCAGCCCGCATTCCGACAGACTGCGCCGCACGCAAGTCAGGCTTGTGCGACGCCACCATCATGACCTCGCCGGCGAGGAGCCCGAGCATCGACACGGCGCCGAGGTAAACCTCCGGATCTGGCTTGTAGTGTCGAAAGTCCTCCGCCGAGAACATGCGGTCGAAAGGCAAGCCGGCATGGCGGACGAGCGCTGCCTGCTGGGCCCGGTTTCCGTTCGAGAGCGTCGCCACCGTGAACCTGCGGCCGAGTCGTGTCAGGCCCGGCACAGCGTCCGGCCAGGGGGGCAGGCGCTCCCATCCTCGGGTCAGCTCATCGCGTGCGAGGGCATCAAACGACTCCAGGCCCAGGTCACGCAGCACCGCGTCCAGAGACAAGCGGTGCAACCGGTCGAAGTTCGTCCATGGGAGCTCGCCGCGCCGCACCCTGTCCATCGAAGGCACGTACTGTCCGCGCCAGGCATCTGCCAGACGCTCCCAGTCGGCATCGATGTCCTTCGACGCGCCGATACGTCGGGCCTCGGTCGCCACGCCCGTGCGCCAGTCCACGGTGGTGCCGAAGACGTCGAAGGTGAGGGCACGCACGTCGCCCAGGTCGGCGGGTGGAACCGGCACCAAGCCTGACACTCACTCGAGTCTATTGGCGGCCGCCAACACTTTCATGAGCAGTCCAGAAGGCAGTCATATGAAGAGCTCGCCGCCACCGCTGATCAGCCGCCTGCAAACATAGACGGTGATGGCGAGGACCGTCGACCTCAGGCGGCACACGGATGCCGACGGCGACGTGCTCACTCCGGATGGGGTACTGGCGGCGCTGGACATCGGCAGGCGACTCGAAGGCAGCTACGACACGATGATCTCGTCCGGTGCACAGCGAGCAACCCAGACGCTGGCGTGTTTCCTGGCCGGCATGGGTCGGACGGTGTCCGGAGGCGTGATCGTGAACAGCGGTTTTCGGTCCGGCGTCGAGGAGCGTTGGTTCGCCGCTGCGCGCGAGGCGAGAGGCAAAGACCTGGAAGCGTTTCGCCAGGTCGATCCGGAGCTGGTCGAAAAGGAAACTGCATTGCTGGGTGGGGTGCTGAGGGAGGTGCTCGAATCGCTCCCCGAAGGCGGTCGTGCTCTGGTCGTCGGTCACTCACCGACCACCGAGGCCGCCGTGCTTGGCCTGACGGGTCAAATCGTCCAGCCAATCGCCAAGGGCGCCGGGGTCCGAGTAATTGGAGAAATGGGTCGCTACCGAATAGAGCCAATCGAGTGAACCAAGCGGCCGAAACTGGACTTCCGCGTTTTGCCTGGGCGGTCTCGCGGTCAATCAACGCGCGCAATCAAGCGCGGCGTATGTGACTAGTGCCCTGCCCCTTGGCCGACGACCGCGCAGACAACATAGTGATGGATGTCGACCTCGACGGCCACTGGGGCGCCATCAGGCAACCGCTCGGCCAGCAAAGCATCAACGGCCGTTTCGGACCTGACCGGCAACGCTGCTGCCAGCGCATTGCTGACATCCAGTTTTAGAGGGTTCGTTGCTGGCAGGGCATCGCCGGGCCTAATTCACAGGGGCCAGGGCCTAGTACGAACGTCGCATTGCTTGGGTCCCTGGTGGGGAGGCAGGCTTCATCATGGACGGACAGCATGTCTGGTTCTTGCGCACAAGAAGTGCGGCGCCCCCCGCTCTTAGTTGCAGTGGCGCTGGTGGCCTCGGGGTGGACCGCCCTGTATTCCTGCGTCATCTGGCTGCTGGAGTTCGTGACCGCCCCCATGCACGATGACGTGCGCCTCTACTACGTGGCGGCGGAGACCGGCCTCCGATACGGCTGGTCCACGATCTATGACCAGGGGGCCTTGCGTTCGGTCTCCAGCTCCCTTCCGCCCGCGGCACGCCTGATCGACGAGAAGACCTACGCGAGCACACCACTCCTGGCGTGGCTGTTCGCGCCTTTGACCGTGTTCCCGGAAACGGTGGCTTACGTGCTGTGGGTCCTGATATCGGTCAGTGCACTCGTCATCGCTTGGCACATCAGCGCTCCCTACGATGCCCTGGCCAAAATCACACTCCTGTTGTTGGCGATCGGGGCCGGACCAGTGCTGCTGACCATGTACTTCGGGCAGCCCACCCTGATCGTGTTGGCGCTGTGTGCAACGGCTTGGTGGCTACTCGTGAAGAACCGAGACGTGGAGGCGGGAGTGGCCCTCTCGCTTGCCATGTTCTTGAAGCCGCAGGCAGTGATCCTCCTACCGGTCGCCCTGCTGGTCAGCGGCCGCTACCGACCTGTCGTGGCCTGGGCTGGCGCCTCGGCCGCGCTCGCGCTGCTCACAGTGCTGACCCTGGGCTCCACCGGCCTGACGGAGTGGTGGCACGTGG
>WNGO01000299.1_pt1 | contig 45726 bp, 47 predicted proteins | sample 5400511 | NCBI WGS metagenome assembly WNGO01 (sample SAMN13153380, study PRJNA577476) | soil metagenome | isolation source: 20 cm soil or saprolite under Garry oak tree replicate 2 | place: USA:California | collected 2016-06-15 | reverse complement strand
CGGCACTGTCCGACCTACGCGATCATCGCGCGGCCGGCCGATCAGGCGAAAGAGCTGCGAAGATCAGGCTGAGCGATTGAACGCTAGGAGGAGACTTGTGATTCGATGTCCCGCAGGTCGCGGATGACACGGTCCCAGTTGTAGTAGGTCTCGATCGCCTTGCGGCCAGCCTGGCCGAGGCGACGGGCGAGCAGTTGGTCGCCGAGCAGGCGCTTGAGCGCCGTGGCAACCGGTTCGGGATCGTCCGGATTCACGACGAGCCCCGTCTCGCCGTCATGCACCGCCTCGGCCAGCCCGCCCGATTGACCGGCGATCACCGGCAGACCGCAGGCGCTCGCTTCCGCCAGCGCGACACCGAACCCCTCGACGCGCGAGCCGTCGTCGCGGCGCGACACGCCCACGTACGCGCTCGCGATATTGAAGACGGCGGGGAGCTCCGCTTCCGGCACGTTGCCAACGAAGCGCACGTGATCGGCGATCCTCAGCTCCTCGGCGAGGCGCTGATAGGCTTTGCGCTTCTTCCCACTGCCCACGACGAGATAGTTCACATCCACGCCATCCTGCCGGCACTGCGCGACGGCCCGCAGCGTCATATCCACGCCCTTGTACGCCTCGAGCCGCGCGACCGTGAGCACCCACGGCGCCTGCCCATTGAGGTGATAGCGCGAGCGGACGGCGTTCGTGTCGATCCCCGGCCGGAACTGCTCGGGGTCGGTGCCGAGCGGCACCAGCCGCACCGACTCGGCGAGCGGATCGAGTCCGAGCTCGCGCAGCACCTTCTGCGCCTGCTCGCGCGTCCACTGACTGTTGGCGACGACCGCCACCGCGGAGCCGAGCAAGGCCTTGGCCGTCTTGCGCGCGAAGCGGGAGTGATGGATGGCGTGCAGCTCCTTCAGAAGGTCGCCGCCATGGACGAAGACGCCGTACTTGGTCCCGACGCGCTCGTGCATCCATTTCGCCGGATAGGTGCAGGGCCGGATCGAGTCGCACCACGCGAAGCGCGGCTTGTGGTGGCGCGCCAGGCTGGCAACGCGGCGCGACCAGAACAGCAGGCCGGCCAGATTGCGCAGCGCCTTGCTCGGCACCGGCAACCGGTCCACAACGGCGCCGCTGAAGCGCACGTCGGAATCCTGCGAATCGCGGTGCTGGCCGGTCGAGACGAGCAGCTCGCCACGGGGATAGCGGCGCGCGACCTCGCCCATCATCCGGGCGATGCCGGTCTGCATCGGCGGGAATTCGCCGGTCAGGAGAAAAGTCTTAGCTACGGCGCCCCCCCTGTCGTTCCCATAAGAAAGCATACTTAAAGAACACCGACGCCGCACTCATCCCGGCGTGAATGACACCGAGCCGGCCGTCGAAGATGCTGCCGTGGAGCACATAATCGCGCCAAAACCGGAAGGCGGGCCGCAACGCCACGTCGCTGAACGAGGCGCGCCGGCCCCCGGCGGCGAGATCGGCCGCGCTCACGCGACTGTAGGCGATGAGCTTGTCCACGTGATGCCCCAGGTTCTTGTAGGGCGTGTGGTCCAGCTCGTGGGTGAGCTCACCCTGTTCGCTGTCAGGGATCTCGAGGCCGGGATGCGCCGTCTCGCCGCCGAATCGGCGGCCGCGGCGAAACAGCCGCACGACCCAGTCCCGACCCCAGTGCCCACGCCGGAGCAGGCGGCCGTGAAAAACGTTGCGCCGCTTCACGCGATACGCCTCGTGCCGCGGCGCGAGCACCACCTGCGCCAGCTCCGCCGCGAGCTCCGGTCCTACCCGCTCGTCGGCGTCGAGCGCAAAAACCCATTCGTTCTGGGCCGCTGCGATGCCCGCGTTGCGCTGCGCGGCGATGCCCGGCGCGATGCCATCGAGGACGCGCGCGCCGGCCGCCGCCGCGGCGGTTGCCGTGCCGTCGTTCGAGCCCGCATCCACGACGATCACTTCACCAGCCCACGCCAATCCGCGGACGCAATCGCCAATCTGACTCGCTTCGTTCAGCGTGGGGATGACCACCGTGAGCGGTGCTCGTGCCGGCATGTGCCGAATGTTAGCGAGAGGCGATGGATTCGCGGTAGACGACCTCGGTCCGGACCTGGCGCGCGTCGAGCCTGCGCCCTCGCCCTGATGCGTGAGCTGCAGAATCGTGAGACGCGCAGGACTCTCCGGCATGTGCCGAAGCGAGTTATACTGGGACCTCGATGCACGTCGTGGTGGCTTCCCATCACCGGCTCCCGGTCGAGGGCTATGGCGGACCGCAGCGCGTCGTCGTCGCGCTGGTACGCGGGCTCGCGGCGCTCGGCCATCGCGTGACGCTGCTGGCGCAACCAGGAACCAAAGTCCCCGAAGCCGCGAAAACCGTCGAGGTCGCCCCCCGCGTGTGGAAGGATTCCGCCGTCGATCTCAAAAAGTTCATCCCCGAAGGCGCCGACATCCTGCACGCGCACTTTCCCCTGAAGCAGGGACCGAAAGGCGTGCCGTTCGTGCAGACGCTGCACGGCAACTGGAAACCCGACACGCCGCTGCCGCCGAACACGATTTTTCTTTCACGCGATCACGCCAAACGCCACGGCAGCACGATCTTCGTCCACAACGGGCTCGACCCCGCCGAATACATCTTCCGCCGACGCAAAGAGCAGTGGGACTTGTTTCTCGGCAAGCTGCACCGCGACCGCGGCTACCACTGGGCCGTGGACGCCGCGAAGCGCAGTGGCCACCGGCTCATCATCGCGGGCGGCTGGCGACCGACCTTCACGGGCGGCATCAAGTACGTCGGCGAGGTGGACGGCAAGCGCAAGGCGGTGTTGCTCGCGCGCGCCCGCTGCCTGTGGATGCCGGCGCAGTGGGACGAGCCGTTCGGCCTGCCGACGATCGAGGCGCTGCTCTCCGGCACGCCCGTGATCGGTACCCGGCGCGGCGCGCTGCCGGAGATCGTCACGCCCGCCGTGGGCGTACTGCGTGATACGCTCGACGAGCTGATCCTCGCGGCCGACAAAGTCAGCGAGCTCGACCCCCGCGCCTGCCGCGAGCGGGCGGAGCGACAGTTCAGTCACCTGGTGATGGCGGAGAGCTACGTACGGATCTACCAGAACCTTCTGACGTCGGGCGCACTCGAGTAGACCGGACGCTGCAACGCGTCCTCATCATTGGGGCGCTGCTGAGGCTGCTCGCCGCAGTCTTCAGCGGCGGATTCCTCGCGAGCGACGATCATCACGTCGTCATCGGCGCGGCGGAGCGAATCGCCAGCGGCGTGGGACTCCCGTTGACATTCGAGCGTTCGGCGCTGTTCCCCGGCGTCATCGCTGGGATCATGACCGTGACGCGCGGCATCGGCATTCACGATCCCGGCGTCGAGATGCTCGTCGTCCGTCTGGTGCAGGCCGCGTACTCGCTGCTCGCCGTCTACTTCGTGTATCGCCTGCTCGAGCGATCGATGGGACCCGAGAGCGCGATGCTCGGCGGCCTGTTGGCGGCAGCGTTCTACGCGATGCCGGTGACCGCCGTGCATCAGCTCGAGGAGTCGGTGTGCCAGGTGCCGTTGCTCGCGGCGTTCTGGTGGTGGCAGCGCACGGAAGACCGCCACCAACCCTCCGCCTTCTGGGGCGCGCTGGCCGGTGCGGCGCTGGGCGCAGCACTCCTCCTGCGCCTTCCTCTCATAGGGTTCGTCGGCGTGTTCGTCTTGCTCGTGCTGCTGCGTCCACAGCCGGTCACGGTAGGGGACAAGCTCGCGTTCCTCGGCGGTCTCGCGCTGGTCGTGGTGCTGCAAGGCTACAGCAACGCCGTGGTCAACCATGAATGGGGGTATTCATTCGCCCAGCGACTCGGGCCCATGCTGCATCCCCAGCGCATGGCCGTCGAGTCGGATGGATATCCGAGCAACCCGCCGTGGCACTACGTGCTGACGCTGCTCGCCGCGCTGATTCCACCGGCTTCGATCCTCCTGCTGGCCGCAGCCGTCCAAGGCGGTCGAAAAATCCCGCTGCTCGGCCTCGCGACACTCGCGTTCCTCGTGAGCCATAGCCTGATCGCCAACAAACAGGAGCGGTTCCTGCTGCCGATTCTTCCTGCGCTCTTTATTCTGATAGTCGTGGGGCTGCCGTGGCTCGCCGCGCGTATCACGCGCCCCGTGTATCGAGGCATGTGGTGGTACTTCTGGACCGTGAACACGGCTCTCCTGGTGATCGTGACGCTCAGCTTTTCGAAAAAAGATCGCGTCGAGCCGCTGCTGATCGTGTATCGCCGTCACGACGCGACGGGAGTGCTGGTCGCGCAATACAACCAGACTTTCAGCGTGCCGGAGTACTACCTGGGTAGACCGCGCCCGGCTCTGGCTGTGGTGGAACGAGGACAGGATGTGGAGAGCTCGACGCGGGGACTACCGATCAACTACGTGATCGTCTACAGCGACACGCCGGAGGCCGATCGCGTGTCCCTGGCCGGGGCGCTGCACCGCAATCTCACAATACTCACGGTGATCCAGCCGAGTCTCACGGACCGGCTGGCACACGCGATCAATCCGCGCCACAACCGAGCCCATTCGGCCGTTATCTACACGACCTCGTAGTTGCGAAATTCAAACGGACGGACGCCCGTCAGCTGTTCGATCCAGCCGGAGATATAGAGTCGCAAGTGCGCCGGTTTGACCCGCGCCGGCTCGATCGCGGGGGGCGGCTCGAGCGCGTTCGCGGCGATCCATGCGCGCGCCGCCGCCGGATGGCTGCCGGTAAAGGGCTGCAGTAAGGGAATCCACTTCAGCGTGCCGCGTTTCAGCTCGCGATCCAGGCGCTGTGACGCCCACGGGTACATCTCCTTGGTGACCTCGAGCTTGCCCCGGACCGCTTGCGCGGGACGAGCCCAACCGTAATGAAACATCTGCGCGGTGGTGGCACGCGCGCGGATCTTCCGAAAGCCGGGGCCTACGCGGAACCCTTGAGCGTCCTGGTAAGGCCGGATGTCCCGGCCGAGTCGGATACAGCGAACTTCTCGAGCGTACCACTGGCGATTCGTCGCGATGCGGTCGAAGCCGCCGTAGAAGTGCAGATAGTTGACGAGCATGCCTTCGACCCGCTCGTCCCGGTCGCACTCCGCAACGGCTTCGTTCAGGATCTGCGCGCCACGGTCGTGCAGGACTTCATCGGCCTGGATGTAGATGCCCCACGAGCCGCGACACGCGTCCATCGCCCGCTGCGTCTGGAGCGCGAGGACGTCGCCGCCCTTGCTCATGTCCCATTCCGTATCGATGATGCGAACGCGGGGATCCGCGATCCCCGCCACCAGCTCGCGCGTGCCGTCGTGCGACTTCCCGACGTTGACGACGACTTCGTCGCACGCCTCGAGCAGCGACGTGACCGCGGGAACGATGGGGAAGTTGAGCTGGACCGCGTTGCGGACCAGCGTGAAACCAGACAACAACGTCAGGTCCGGAACTGCAGGTTGTACAGACGGCGATACAAGCCGTCACTCGAGAGCAGGTCGGCATGGGTGCCGCGCTCGACGATCCGCCCTTCCGCCAACACGACGATGAAGTCGGCATGCTGCACCGTCGCGAGCCGGTGGGCAATCACGAACACGGTGCGATGTGCCATCAGCCGGTCGATCGCCTCCTGCACCAGGCGCTCGGACTCGGTGTCGAGTGCGCTGGTGGCCTCGTCCAGGATCAGAATCGGTGGATCGCGCAACAACGCCCGAGCGATCGCGATGCGTTGGCGCTGCCCGCCGCTGAGCCGGGTGCCGCGCTCGCCGAGCACCGTATTGTAGCCTTCGGGCAGGCGCATGATGAACTCGTCGGCGTTCGCGGCGCGCGCGGCGTCCCGCACCTGCTCGAGTGGCACGTCTTTCAGTCCGTAGGCGATGTTCGCCAACACGGTGTCGTTGAGCAGCACCGTTTCCTGCGACACGATCCCCATGAGGCGCCGCAGCGACGTGCGCGTGTAGCTGGTCAGGGCCACGCCGTCCATCAGGATCTCACCGCGCGTGGGCTCATAGAATCGCGGCAGCAGATCGACCAGCGTGGTCTTCCCCGCTCCCGACGGGCCGACGATCGCGACGACCTGACCGCGCTGCACCTCAAGATCCACGTCGCGCAGCACCGATTCGGAGGGCTCGTACTCGAACGAGACGCCGCGGAACTCGATGCGCTCGCTGAACTCCGCCGTCGTCTCGCCCGGACGGTCGACTTCGGCGGATGGCAAGTCGAGGACCTCGAACACCCGCTCCGCCGATGCGACGGCGGTGGCCATGATCGCGGGATAGTTCGACACCGACTTGATCGGCGACATCAGTCGCAGACTGACGGCCAGGAAGGTGATCAGCACGGCGGGATCGAGGCTCGCCGCGGTGCCCAGCGCGAGACGGGTCCCGACGACGAGGATCAGGACGATCATCACGCCCCCGAACACCTCGCTCACCGGACTCGTGAGGCTGGAGTAGCGGTTGGCGCGCATGACCCGGCGGCGATAGCGCTCGGCAAGCTCCTGGAACCGCCCCAACTCGAACGCTTCGGCCACGTACGCGCGCACCAGTTTTGCCGATGCGATCATCTCGCCCACGTGGCTCGTGACCTCACCCCGCTCGGCGGCCAGCTCGCGTGAGCGACGGCGCAGGCGATTGATCATCGGCCGGATGATGAGCAACAGCACCGGCGCGAGCAGCAGCGAGAGCAACGCGAGCTTGACCGAGAGGCCGAATAGAATCACGATGTAGACGATGATGACGACGACGTTTTGCAGCAGCGACGCCAGCGACGCGCTCACGGCAGTCTTCACCTGATCGGTGTCGCTGATCACCCGTGCGATCGTCTGGCCGGCGCGCGTGCGCTGGAAGTAGCCGAGCGGCAGCGTTTGGAGGTGGCGGAACAGACGAATGCGCAAATCGCGGACGACGCCTTCCTGAATCGAGACGCTGCCGAGCGATGCGAGATATGAGGTGAGGTTCTTGAGCAGCAGCGCCACCAGCAGCACGATGACGACGTTGCGGAGCGCGAGCTCCGGCGTGCCGGCCTGGAGGAAGGGTCCCGCGATCTTGTTGAGCACCGTCTCGACGTGGGAGCCGCCGTCCGCCGGCAGCGCCGCGTTGCCGAACAGCGTGCGCAGGAAGGGGATCAGCAGGACGAACGTGAAGCCGTCGAGCACCGACGAGATGACTGTCGCAGCGATCGTGGCGGCGAACAGCAACGAGTACGGTCGCAGGAGCGACAGCAGCCGCGCGCCGCCTTTGGCGCTGCTCATCAGCGCGAGCGGCGCGGCGTGAGCAGCGCGACCGGCAAGATCATCTCTTCGGGCGTTGCGCCGCCGTGGAGAAATGCGCCGCGATAACGCGCCTGATACTCGCGCAGCTTCGTCGGATAGACGAAGAAGCGGTCACCCGTGGCGAGCAGCAGCCGAACACCGAGTCCTTTGTCCGGAAGTCCGTAGGCCTTCAAGTCCTCGACCATGATGGCGGCCTCGGGATCCTCGGCGCGCAGGTCCTCGCCGAACTTATAGCGCAGGTTGGCGGTCGCGTCGCGCTTGGCGAACACCGTCGCGGGCGTGTTGCAGTGAATCGAGCCGTGATCGGTCGTGAGCAACACCGGCACGTTGCGGCGCTCGGCCTCCTGGAGCGCGGCGAGCACGGGCGAACGCTCGAACCACGTCTTGGTCAGACCGCGAAGCGCGTCGGCATCGCGCGCGACCTCGTAGAGAATCGCGTTCTCCGAGCGGCCGTGCGTCAGCTGATCGATGAAGTTGAACACGAGCGCCGTCACGCCCGGCTGCGCGAGGTGCGCGGGCAGACGCCGCAAGAGATCCGCCCCATCCGCGGCAGTGAACAGCTTCTCGTAGCGCACCGGGACCTCTTCGCCCACCAGCTCGCGCAGCTGTTCGGTCAGCAGCTCGGCCTCATGGGCGTTGAGACTCTCCTCGTCGCTCGGCGCGCCCCACCACTCCGGATGTCGTGCCGCGATCTCCATCGGAAACAGCCCGCTGAAAATCGCGTTCCGCGAAAACGGGGTCGCCGTCGGCAGGATGCTGTAGTAATGCGATTCCTCCACGTCGAACAGCGGCGTGATGAGGTCGCGCAGCACTTCCCACTGGTCGAGCCGCAGGCAGTCGATCAGGATGAACACCACCCGGCCGGTGCGCTTGAGCACGGGCACGAGGAACTCGGCGCCGACGTCCACGGACAGCGGCGGCCGATCGCGCTCCGGATCGGCGAGCCAGCGCGGATAATGCTTGATGATGAATCCCTGGAAGTCCTTGCGCAGGCTTTCCTGCAGCGCGCGCAGTGCTTCCGAGAGCCCCGGCTCGTCGCCGGCGGCGAGCCGGACCTCCCACCGCGCCAGCTCGGCTACCAGCTCGCTCCACTCGCGCCACGCGAGCGCGCCGCCGCGCCGGCCCTCGAGCTCGCGGAAGCGCGTGACGAAGTCGCGCGCCAACCGCTGCTGGCGGATGCGGTCGCCTTCGAGCAGGCGCGTGACGACGGACAGCACCTGGCGCGGATGCACCGGCTTCACGAGGTAGTCGTCGATCTCGGTGCCGATGGCGTCGCGCAGCAACCCGTCGTCTTCGCTCTGCGTCACCATGACGACGGCCATGGCGGGATCGATGGCGCGGATCTCGGGCAACAGATCGAGCCCACGGCGGCCGGGCATCTGCTCGTCGAGCAGCACGACGCTGTACGGCTGGCGCCGCAACATCGCGAGGGCGTCGTCGCCGTGCGCCGCCTGCGCCACCGCGAACCCCTGCTCCTCGAGAAAGCGGCGGTGCGCAGCGAGGCCGTCGACTTCGTCGTCAATCCAGAGAATGCTCTTCGGACGCGGCATCGAGAGACAAGCTAGTCCCGCTGGCGAAGCCGGGCAACGCGCGAGTACATTGGCCGCGTGTTGCGCGTCCTGTGCGTCCGGTTCAGCTCCATCGGCGACGTCCTCCTCACCACTCCCCTCGTGCGCGCGTTGCACCGGCGCCATCCCGACGCCGAGTTGTATTTCGTCACCAAGCGGGCGATGGCGCCGCTGGTCGTCGAAAACCCGTATCTGGACCGGGTCATCGAGCTCGAGCCGAAGGAGCGAATCACCGACCTCGCCCGCCGGCTGCGGGCCCTCCGGCCGACGCACGGGCTCGACCTGCACGGCAGCCTCCGCAGTGCCGCGCTGCGGCTTCTCGTCCCGTGCCAATGGGGCCGCTACTCGAAACGCAAACTGGCCCGAACCGCGTTGATCGCGGCGAAGATCAACATGTACGGAAGGCACGTGCCGGTACCCGAACGCTACTTCGAGGCGGCGCGGGCGCTCGACGCGCACCCCGACGGCGGCGCACCAGAGTTTTTTCTGGCGCCCGCGGCACGCGAGCGCGTCGCGCGCTGGCTCACCGAGCGAGGCCTCGACCGGCAGCCTTTCGCGGCGCTCGCCCCCGGCGCCGCGCACGCGACCAAGCGCTGGCCGATTCGCCACTGGACCGCACTGGCGGAGCAGCTGCGAACGATGGGCTACGGACTCGTGGCGGTCGGTGGTCCTGGCGACCGCGAGCTCGCCGCCCAAGTGAGTCCCGGCGTTCACAACGCGGCGGGAGAGTTTACGCTGCAGGAAACGGGGGCCTGTCTCGCCCGCGCCACTGTGCTCGTCTCCGGCGACACGGGGGTGATGCACATGGCAACGGGTGTCGGCACGCGCGTGGTCGCGCTGTTCGGGCCGACGGTCGAGCTGTTCGGGTTTTTTCCGTACGCCAGCCGCGCGGAGGTGCTCGAGCGCGATCTGGGCTGCCGTCCCTGTTCGGCGATGGGGACGGAACGCTGCCCACTCGGTCACCATCGCTGCCTCGAGGAAGTCTTCCCCGATCAGGTGGCTGCCGCGGTGCAGCGACTCGTCGCGTGAGCACGCCCGCGGAGGAGAAGCTCGTCACGCTGATTGCGCGATCGGCGCGCGGTCCCCAACGCGAAGGGTTGTTCGCGCTCTGGCTGGTCGTCCGGGCAGCGGAGGCGTTGCTGCCCCCGGCCCCCGTCAGCGCGAAAAATCACCGCCGCCGCCTGCAAGCGCTCGAAACACGGATCGGCAGCCTGGCGCTGCCAGGGCCCCTCAAGCGCGCGCTCGCCGCCGCGCGGCAACACCTCGAGTCGGCCACGCCCGATGCCGCCGCGCTGGTGCTCAGCCAGCTCACCGCCCCGGCGCGCGACGTGCTTGGCGTCGAGGCCGCGGATGCCGTGACCGTTGCAGCGCGCACGGCCAGATTGCATCTATAGACCATGCCTTCCTCCGCACGGCGTTTCGAAAAACGGCCCCCCCCCTCTCTCGACAACCTCGTCGAGCGGGTGGACGCGCAACGTCCCGGGGAGGTCACCGGGGACACCGTTCCCACCGGCTTTGGCTCGCTCGACAAGTTGCTCGGCGGCGGCCTGCGGCGGCGCGATCTCATTCTCCTGGGCGGCGACATCGGCAGCGGCAAGTCGGCGCTCGCCCTCGGCATCGCACTGCGCGTGGCACAACAGTCGCTCGGGGTCGCGTATCTGTCCGGTGAGATGAACGAAGAACGGCTGATGGAGCGCGCGCTCGCGATCGAAGGCAAAGTCGCCGTGGACGAGCTGCGTGCCGCGAAGCTCAACGACCAGACGCGCGCCGGGGTCGGCGCGGCGGCGGTGCGGCTGCGCGGTCTGCCGCTCTCATTATTACCGTTGGCCGGCGAGGACTTCGAGACCGTGTTCGAGCGGCTCGATCCCCTGCGCCAGATCGGGCTCGTCGTCGTGGACTACCTCCAGCTCGTGCCGCCGCCGAAGGCGCGTACCACCCAGGACGAAGACACGGCGCTGGTGTTACGGCACCTCAAAGCGCTGGCGCTCGCGCGTCAGGTGGCGCTGTTGGTGGTCGCCCAGCTGCCGAGTTTCCAGACGGGTCGCGACGCGAAACGCCCTACGCTCGACGACTACGGCGTCATGGGCGCGCCGAAGCAGCACGCCGACGTCGTCCTGTCGATCTTTCGCGAGGAGATGTACAACCCGGGCGGCGGCGTGGACGGCGCGACCGAGCTGATCGTCGCCAAGAATCGCAACGGCCCCACCGGATTCGCGGATCTTTATTTCTATCGACGCTGGATGCGGTTCGAGGATATGCTCGACCCTGATAGATGATATAACTTGGGGAGCGGAGAGCAGGGAGCAGGGAGCAGACATGGCCGGTCACAACAAATGGAAGCAAATCAAACGGAAGAAGGCGGTCACCGATCAGAGACGCGGTGCCGCGTTTACGCGTCTGATTCGCGAAATCACGATCGCGGCCAAGCAGGGCGGCGGGGATCCGGGCGGCAACGCCCGTCTGCGCACGGCCATCGACGCGGCCAAAGCCGAGAACATGCCGGCCGACAACATTGACCGCGCCATCAAGAAGGGGACCGGCGAGCTGGAAGGCGTGACCTACGAAGAGGTCACGTACGAGGGCTATGGGCCTGGGGGCGCGGCACTCCTCATTCAGGCCACGACGGACAACCCCAATCGCACCGTCGCCGAGATCCGTAACGTTTTCCAGCGCCATGGCGCCAACCTGGCGGCGAGCAACGCCGTCGCCTGGATGTTCGATCGCAAGGGGCAGATCGTGATTGATGCCAAGGCGAACGAGGATGCCACGATGGAAGCGGCCCTCGACGCCGGCGCGGAAGACATGGAGAAAGAGGGCGACATCTATCTGATCACGACGCCGCCCGCGCAGCTCCATGCGATCGATCAGGCACTCCGGGCGAAGAAGCTGCCCGTGCAGAGCGCCGAAATCGCACTGGTTCCCAAGAACACCGTGAAGGTCGAGGGCAGCGATGCCAAGCGGCTGCTGCAGCTCGTCGAGGGCCTCGAGGAGATGGACGACGTCGCGAAGGTCTTTTCCAACTTCGACATCGACGCCGAGGCGATGGCGGCGGTGACGGGATGACGTGAGGGTCCTGGGCGTCGACCCCGGCACGGCGATCACCGGCTACGGCGTGATCGAAACGGGAAACGGCGGGGGGGGGGGGACTCCCGGGATGGGGCGTCTCATCGAATGCGGTGTTTTTCGGTTTGGTCGGAACACTTCGCTGCCCCACCGTCTCGCAGAGCTTCATCACGAAATCGCGCAGCTCATCCGGCGCCACCAGCCAGCCGTGCTCGCCCTGGAGAACGCCTTCTATCATAAGAACGTCCGCACCACGCTCGTGCTCGGTCATGCCCGGGGAGTTATCCTGCTGGCCGCTGAGCAAGGGGGATTGGAAATCGCCCAGTATGCGCCTGCCATGATCAAGAAGACCGTCGTCGGCGCCGGCGGCGCGAAAAAGTCCCAAGTCGGTGCGATGGTGGCGCACTTGCTGCGGCTCAAACACGCGCCGAAGCCGGCGGACGCGGCCGACGGTGTTGCGGCCGCATTGACCTACATTCTCCGCTCATGATAGCGCATGTTCGCGGCCGTCTGGCCTCCAAATCCGCCGACCGCGTCGTCGTCGAGACGCCGGGTGGTGTCGGCTACGAGGTCGTCGTGCCGTTGGGCGTGATGGAACGGTTGCCGGCGACGGGCGCCGAAATCACGCTGTCCACTGAGCTCGTCGTGCGCGAGGACGGATGGTCGCTCTATGGATTCCTCGACGAAGCCGAGCGCCGTTTCTTCCAGCGCCTCACCAGTGTCACAGGGGTCGGACCGAGGATCGGCATCGCGCTGCTGTCGGCACTCGGCGTGGAGCGCGGCGCGCGGGCGCTGCGCGAGAAGAACATCGCGTTGCTCTCCTCCGTGAGCGGCATCGGCCGCAAGACCGCCGAGCGCCTCGCCCTCGAGCTGGGGGAAAAGGTCGAGGACTTCATCGAAGCGCCGCCCATCGCGGTGCCGGTCGGTGCCGAGGCGGCGCTCAAGGCGCTCGAGCGGCTGGGCTACGGAGTCCCGGAAGCCGATCGCGCGATTCGCCAAGCGCTCGCGGGCAATGGGACAGAGACCGAAACGGAGACACTGGTGCGGCGCGCGCTGCAGATTCTCACGACGCGATGACAGTCCCCATTCCCGCTGAGATCACGGCTGAGTGGATCTGCGCCCGGTGCGGCTCCACCAACCGGCGCCTCGTCCCCGCGGGCACCACCACGGCGGAGGATACCTGTCTGCGCTGCCACACGCTGCACATCATCGAGGCCGAAGCCCGGCCGGTACGCTGGCGTTCATGGCTCGCGCGGAAATAACGACCCCCGAAGCACTCGAGAACGAGCGGCTCACCGACGTCGCGCTGCGGCCACGCGGCTTGGGCGAGTTCGTCGGACAAGCCAAGGTCAAGGAGTCACTCCAGATCGCGATCGATGCGGCCAAGCAACGCAAAGAGCCGCTCGATCACGTGCTGTTCTTCGGTCCGCCGGGACTCGGCAAGACGACGCTGGCGCTGCTCATGGCGAAAGAGCTGGACGTCAACATCCGGACCACGTCCGGCCCTGTGCTCGAGCGGCCTGGCGACCTGGTCGGCATGCTCACGTCACTCAAGACCGGCGACATCCTCTTTATAGATGAAGTGCACCGGCTGCGGCCGGCGCTCGAAGAGTTCCTCTACCCGGCGATGGAGGAGTTCCGCGTCGATGTCCGCATCGCGGACGGCCCGCACGCCCAGACGCTGCCGATGCAGCTCGAGCGCTTCACGCTGATCGGCGCCACGACGCGGTTCGGTCTGCTGACGCCGCCGCTGCGCGCGCGCTTCGGACTGGTCGAACGGCTGCATTACTATCCGCCCGACGACCTCGTCCAGATCATCACCCGTTCGGCAAGCATCCTTGGCGTCGCCGCCGACGCGGCGGGCGTCGCGGAGATCGCGCGCCGCAGCCGCGGCACGCCTCGGGTGGCGAACCGCCTGCTCAAGCGCGTCCGCGACTATGCCCAGGTGCGCGCGGGTGGGAAGATCACCGCGGCCGTGGCGGGCGAGGCGCTGAAGCGGCTCGACGTCGACGAGTTCGGGCTCGACGACATGGACGCCCGCATCCTCAAGGCCATCATCGAAATGTTCGACGGTGGTCCCGTCGGGGTGCAGACCGTCGCTGCGGCGGTCGGTGAGGACCCGGGGACGCTCGAAGAGGTGTACGAGCCGTTTTTGATGCAGCAGGGGTTTCTCGCGCGCACGCCGCGGGGTCGAGTGGCGACTCCCGCGGCCTACCGGCACTTCGGATTCGTCCCTCCCAAATCGACGGAGCAGGCCGGCATTTTCGACGGCTAGTGCAACTCTCCGACTTCGACTACAACCTCCCTCCGGAGCAGATCGCCCAACATCCGCTCCCCGATCGCTCGGCGAGCCGGCTCCTCGTGCTCGACCGCGCGACTGGGGCGATTCGGCATCTCCACTTTCGCGATCTCCCTGAGCTGATTCCCCCGCGCGATTTGCTCGTCCTCAACACGTCGCGTGTCATCCCGGCGCGCCTGCACGGAAAACGGGAGGGAGGACAGGGCGCCGAGTTCCTGCTGGTGCGCGACCGGGGTGACGGAACCTGGCTCGCGATGGCGCATCCGGGCGGCAAACTCAAACCGGGACGACGCGTCACGATCGGCGCTGACAGCGCGATCGAAATCGTGGAAGTCCTGGGTGGCGGCCTGCGCCGCGTTCGATTCGTCGGCGGACTCGACGCGCGTGGGACGCTCGCGAAATACGGCGAGGTGCCGCTGCCGCCCTACATTCGGCGCCCGCCAACGCGAGCCGATCAGGAGCGCTATCAGACGGTCTACGCCGCGCACGACGGCAGTGTCGCTGCGCCGACGGCTGGTTTGCATTTCACCACGGAGCTACTGGCGCGGATTCATGAGCAGCGCAGCTTCGTGACGATGATTGATCTGCACGTCGGGCCGGGGACGTTCAAGCCGGTCGAGACCGACGATCTCGACGCACACACGATGCATCCAGAGGTCTACGAGATCGTGGCCGGCGCGGCGAACTGGGTCAACAAAGTCAGAGACGTGGGGAGCAAGGTGTGGGCGGTGGGCACGACGGTCGTGCGCGCCCTGGAGTCAGCGGTTGATTCGCGTGGCGACGTGCGCGCCGGCATCGGTGAAACGCGCTTGTTCATTCGGCCGCCCTACGATTTCAAAATCGTGAACCACCTGATCACCAACTTTCACCTGCCGCGTTCCACGCTGCTCATGCTCGTCTGCGCGTTCGGTGGCTACGAGCGCGTGATGCGTGCTTACGATGAAGCGGTAAGGGAAGGATATAGGTTCTACAGTTATGGGGACGCGATGGTGATTGTGTGAGAAGATCGCTCGCCAGGTGGGATTTACCCCGGGCTTGCGCCCGGGGTCAGAAGACCTCATGGACCAGCGCAGCTCTAACCCCGGGCGCAAGCCCGGGGTTCGAAGAACGGGGCTAGTTCTTGTTCGATTTCTGGATCGACGGACCTCGCTCGGGCTCGCTGACGCTGCCGCACGGCACCGTCGAGACCCCGATGTTCATGCCCGTGGGCACGCAGGCGACCGTGCGCACGCTCTCGCCCGCCGACCTCAAGGCCGTGGGCGCACAGATCGTCCTCGCCAACACCTACCACCTGCACGTCCGGCCGGGCGAAGACGTCATCGCGCAGCTCGGCGGGCTCCACAATTTCATGGCGTGGGAACGGCCGCTGCTCACCGACTCGGGCGGCTTTCAGGTGTTTTCGCTGGAAAATTTCAGAGTCACGTGGACGGCGGCCGCCGCAAGCTCACGCCCGAGCGCGCCATAGAAATCCAATGGACGCTCGGTTCCGACATCGCCATGGCATTCGATCATGTGATCCCCGGAGGAGCCGATGAGGCGACGGCGCGGGATGCGTTGGAGCGAACGCTGCGTTGGCTGGAACGGTGCGCCAAGCGGCATCGTGAATTGGCGGATGGTCGGATCGCCGGATCGGCGGATCGTTCCATCCGACCATCCGACCATCCGCCGATCCGCCAAACATTGTGGCCGATTCTCCAAGGCGGCACATTGCCGGCGCTTCGTACGGAATCGTTGGATCGCGTGATGGAGTTGGGTCCCTGGACCGGCATCGCGATCGGCGGTCTGTCCGTCGGTGAGCCGAAGGACAAGATGTACCAGACGATCGACGTCCTGGAGTCGCGGCTGCCTGCTACGTTGCCCCGTTATCTTATGGGTGTCGGATTTCCGGCGGATCTGGTCGCCGCGGTGGAGCGTGGCGTGGACCTGTTCGACTGCGTCGCCCCCACACGCGGCGGCCGCAACGGCTCGGCCTACACGCCACAAGGCAACGTGAACATTCGCAATGCCGCCTACCGGACCGATGACGGGCCGCTGGACCCAAGCTGTGACTGCGAGACGTGCACGACCTATTCGCGCGGATACCTCCGCCATTTGTTCGTCTCGGGCGAGCTGCTCGGGCTGCGGTTGCTGTCGCTGCACAACGTTCGCTATCTGATCCGCCTCGCGGCGGAGATGCGAGCCGCCATTCAGCGGGGCGGCGACGCGTTCGCCACATGGGCCGATGACTGGCGCCGCCGCTACCAACACACAGGAGTCGCATGACCACGGCATATCTGTCCCTGCTGTTGATCGCGCCCACCGGCTCGGGTGGGCCGGGGGCGAGCGCATTCATCATTCAGATCGGGTTGTTCATCGCGATCTTCTACTTCCTGCTGATCCGGCCGCAGCGCCGCCAGGCGCAACAGCACAAAGAGCTGCTCGCGTCGCTGCAGCGCGGCGATCAGGTGCTGACCTCGAGCGGCATCGTGGGCGAGGTCGTGCACATCAAGGACGATCAGGTCACGATCCGCAGCGGCGAAGCCAAGTTCGTGATCCTGCGCAGCGGGATCTCCAGTATCACCAACCGCACGGCCGTCGAGGCGAAGCCGGCGTGACGGTTCGCATGTTGCACCTGCTCGGCTCACCGGTCCTGCGGCAGAAGTCGCCGCCGGTCGCGCAGGTGGACGACGCCGTGCGCCGGCTCGTCGACGACCTGTTCGAAACGATGCGCGCCGCCAAAGGCGTCGGCCTCGCCGCCAATCAAATCGGCGTCGCCCGCCGCGTAGCCGTCGTCGACATCGGCGAAGAAGATCCGCCGCCCCTCGTCCTCATCAATCCGGTCATCGTCGAGCGGGGGGAAGAGGACGAGACCGCCGAAGAGGGGTGCCTGTCGATCCCCGACATCTTCGGCGACGTCACGCGTCCCCTGCACGTCGTCGTCGAGGCGCTCGATCAGGAGGGCCGCCGTTCGCGCGTCGAAGCGCACGGCTACAAGGCGCGCGCCATTCAGCACGAGATCGACCACCTCGACGGCATTCTGTTTCTCGATCACTTGAGCGCCGTGAAGCGCAGCCTCCTGCTCTCGAAATGGAAGAAGGCGCGCAAGGGACAGACCGGATATCTCAAGGAGGTTACGCCGGAGCCGGCGGGTGAGCTGTAAGTGCGCGTGGCGTTCTTTGGTACGCCCGAATTTGCGGTGCCCTCGCTGCGCGCGCTCGTCGGTGAAGGATTCGACGTGGTCGCCGTCGTCACACAGCCCGACGCGCCGCAGGGCCGCTCCCGCTCGACGCTGATTCCTCCCCCGGTGAAGGTCGCCGCCGAATCCGAAGAGCTGACGCTCTTCCAGCCGGAGAAGCCGACGGACGGCGCATTTCTCGTTCGGCTGCGCGATCTCCGCCCCGACATCGGCGTCGTCGTCGCCTACGGCCACATCCTCAAGCCCGAGCTGCTCGCGCTGCCGCCGCGCGGGATGGTGAACGTCCATCCGTCGCTGCTCCCGGAGCTGCGCGGCGCCGCCCCGGTCGAGTGGGCCATCGTCCGCGGCTATGAGAAGACCGGCGTCACGATCATGCAGCTCGACGCCGGCATGGATTCGGGTCCCATCCTGCATCAGCTCCCGCATCGCATTGATCCCGATGTGACGGGCGGCGAGCTGTCGGCGCACCTCGCCGAGCTGGGAGCGCAGGCGCTGATAGAAACGCTGGCGCTCCTCGAGCAGGGCGACCCGCCGCCGGCGCCCGTGCCGCAGGACGACGCACGCGCGACGCTCGCGCCCAAGCTCACGCGTGAGACCGCGCGAATCGACTGGACGAAAGACGCGCGTCACGTCGGTTGTCTGATTCGGGGCCTCGATCCGCGGCCCGGCGCGTGGACCGAGCTGAACGGGGGGGGCGTCGAGATCAAGCTCTTCGCGCCCAACGTCGTCGCTCAACCGTCCGAACGCGCCCCTGGTGAAGTGCTTTCGGCCGGTGAGTCGCTGGTGATCGCGACGGGCGGCGGTACGATCGAGATCTTCGAAGTGCAGCCGGCGGGGAAAGAGCGGATGGCGGCGAAAGACTGGCTGCGGGGCGCCCGGCTCGAGGCCGGCGCGAAGTTCTCGTGAGACAACCGCTGCCGCGGCTGCATGCGATCACCGACGAGCGCATCGCGCGGCGCGCCGACTTGCCGGACATCGCGCGTGAGCTCGCCAAAGGCGGCGGCTCGGAGCTGGCGTTTCACGCGCGCGGCCGCGAGCTGAGCGGACGCGAGCATTACGACCTCGCCGTCCGACTGTCCAACGGTCAGACCGTCAGACTGTTCGTGAACGATCGCCTCGACGTTGCGCTTGCGATCCCCACGGCCGGTGTCCAGCTCGGCCGCGGCAGCCTCCCGGTCAGTGCCGCCCGCGCGCTCAATCCGCTGTGGTGGATCGGCAAGTCGGTGCACAACTTGGCGGAGGCCGAAGCCGCAAGGACCGAAGGGGCCGACTATCTTGTTGTAGGGCCGGTTTTCGCCACCGCCTCACATCCGGGACGCGCGCCGCTGGGACTGCAACAGCTGCAGGCGATCGCGGCGGCGGTCGACGGACTTCCGGTGATCGCGATCGGCGGCATCACCGCCGATCGGGTGCGCGAGGCGAGAGACAGCGGAGCCTATGGTGTGGCCGCGATTCGTGCGCTGTGGGACGACGTCGAGCCGGCCGAGGCTGCGCGGAGGATGCGGGAGTGGATGTCGTAATCAATGGAGAACACAAGCGAGTCACACCGGGGGCGTCGTTGCTCGACGTGCTGAGCCAGCTCGCGCTCGATCCACGCGCGGTGGTGGTCGAGCACAATCGCCGCATTGTGCGGCGGCCCGCGCTGGGTGACGTGAAGGTGAACGAAGGAGACGCGATCGAGCTCGTTCACTTTGTGGGGGGCGGATGACCACTGCAGTCGAGACGGCGCGCGATGAGCCGCTGACGATCGGCGGGCGCACGTTCCAGTCGCGCCTCATGGTCGGGACGGGGAAGTATCCCGATATGGACACGATGGTGCGCGCGATCGAGGCTTCGGGCGCCGAGGTCGTGACGGTCGCGGTGCGGCGCGTAAATCTCGACCGCTCCAAGGAATCGAGCGTCCTGCACTTCCTCGATCCCAAGAAGATCTTCCTGCTCGCCAACACCGCCGGCTGCTACACCGCCGCCGACGCGATTCGCTATGCGCGACTCGCGCGCGAGGCGGGGTTCAACGACTTCGTGAAGCTCGAGGTGATCGGCGACGAAGAGACATTGCTTCCTGACGTCGCCGGCCTGCTCGAGGCGGCGAAGGTGCTCGTGCAGGAAGGCTTCAAGGTGCTCGCCTACACGAATGAGGATCTCGTGACGGCGCTGCGGCTCGAGGATGCTGGGTGCGCGGCCGTGATGCCGCTCGCGTCGCCGATCGGCAGCGGGCTCGGCCTGCTGAATCCGTTCAGCGTGCGCACGATCAAGCGGCGGCTGCACGTGCCGGTCATCGTCGACGCGGGCGTAGGTACCGCGTCCGACGCGTGCGTGACGATGGAGCAAGGCGTGGACGGGATCCTGATGAACACGGCGATCGCCGCGGCGCAGGATCCGGTGGCGATGGCGCAGGCCATGCGCCTGGCGACCATCGCGGGCCGCGCCGCCTACCTCGCGGGCCGGATGCCGCGCCGCGAAGTCGCGATGCCGTCTTCCCCCACGCGGGGGATGCTGGATTAAGGAAGCAACCGCCGCTCGCCGGGCGGCTCTGGAGATTCTCCGCGACGTACGCGCCGGCGCGCCACTCACCGATGCCCGAGACCGCCACCTGGAGGGTCTCGCCGAACGCGACCGCCGGCTCGCCTACGAGCTCTCGGCGGGCGTGCTCCGCCGCCAGCGCGACCTCGACAGCGCCCTGGAGCTCGATCGCGCCGATCCCCGCCTCCACGATGTGCTGCGCCTCGGCGCCTATCAGCTGCGCTGGTTGACCCGTGTGCCGTCACATGCTGCCGTCTCGACGTCTGTCGAACTCGCCCGAGAGACCGTCGGCGAGGGGAGCACGGGTTACGTGAACCATGCGCTGCGCAAACTGACAGGTGTCGGGTGCCAGGTGTCGGGTGCCGGGTCTTCACATCCGGAATGGTTGGTGCAGCGATGGAGAAATCGATTCGGATCTGCCGAAACAGAACGACTGGTAGAGTGGAACGACGCTAAGCCGGAGCTCACTCTCCAGCCCGCACGGTGGGATCAGGAAACCTTAGCCAGCCGGTTCCGGGACATAGGGCTCGATGTTACGGAGGCACCCTTTGGAGCCGGCCTACGCATCGGCCTGACGCCTGGCACCCGACACCCGGCACCCCGTGATCTTCCCGGCTTCGCCGAAGGAGCCTTCATCGTTCAGGATCCCGCCCACGCGCTTGTTGCCCGTCACGCAGCCATTCCGCGCGGCGAGTTGGTCTACGACGCCTGCGCCGCGCCCGGCGGCAAAGCCGTCGCACTCGAAGCCCGCGGCGCGCGGATTCTCGCCGGTGACGCACGGCACGAGCGGATCGGTCGGCTCGCCGACACGACGCGGCGCGCAGGAGTGGAAATTCATTGCGTTGCGGCCGATCTTGAGGCGGCGCCGATACGCCCGGCCGGCGTCGATGCGGTCTTCGTGGACGCGCCGTGCAGCGCGACCGGCACTATGCGGCGCCATCCCGACGCGCGCTGGCGGATCGACCCGGCAGTTTTTGCGCGCGCCGCGTCGCGTCAGGCGCGACTGCTCGCGGCCGCGGCCCCGCTCGTTCGGCCGGGCGGGCTGCTCATCTACGCAACGTGCTCGATCGAGCCGGAGGAGAATGAACGCGTCGTGGAAGATTTTCTGAGCCGGAATGCGGGATTCGCCCGGTCCCCGCGTCGCGAGACGTCGCTCCCCACCGAGCTGCTGACCGATGCCGGCGACTTTCAATCGCTGCCGCAGCGGCATGGCATCGACGGCGCATACGCGGCGCGGCTGGTACGAGCGGGCGGGGGGGCGAGTTGATGCGCGTTCGCCGCCACTTCGAGTCGCTTGACGACTTCAAGGTCACGCCCAAGTTCTGGAAGTGGCTGGGCATCGCCATCGGCATGGTGCTCGCCGGTTACCTCACCGCTTACCTCATTCTGTTCCCCGCGCCGATCCTGCCGGGTCACCAGACCGTGCCCCGCGTGCTCGGGCTCACGCTCGCCGAAGCGCAGTCGGAAATTCAAAAATCCAAGTTGCAAGTCACCGATGGCGGCGCCGAGCCGCACCCGACCGCGCCCGCCGGCATCGTCATCTGGCAGGATCCGCCGCCGGGCATCGTCGCCCCGGAAGGAACGAAAGTCACCCTGGTGTCGAGCGGCGGCCCACCCAAGATTCCGGTGCCGGACGTGGCGAATCTCGACGGCGGGCTCGCGCAATCGCTGATCGCGGCCGCCGGATTGGTGGCGAGCCAGGTGGAGTCGGTCCAGGCGGCCGCACCGACCGGGCTCGTGATGCTTACGCGGCCGCCCGCGGGAACCGCGCTGGCACCCGGTACCAGCGTGACCGTCGTCATCAGCCGCGGCGCGCCGACGATCCCCATTCCCGATCTCCTCGGCATGGCATCGGGGGATGCGCGCACCAGGCTGGAGACGGAAGGACTGCAGCTCGGCACGGTGACACGGCGGCGTACGGCCGACGCATCGCCGGGCACGGTAGTGGGCCAGCGGCCGGCGGCTGGAACGCTGGCGGCACCCGGCACCGTGGTGGACATCGTCGTGGCGCGGAGTCCGCAATGACGGCGAACGGCATCCGCATCGCCCCCAGCGTGCTCTCGGCCGATCTGGCGCGCCTGCCGGAACAAGTCGCGCAGGTCTTGGCCGCGGGAGCCGATTGGCTGCACGTGGACGTGATGGACGGGCGATTCGTCCCCAACATCACGTTCGGCGCCAACATGATCGAGACGCTGCGCAAGCTGACGGAGAAGCCGATCGACGTGCACCTCATGGTCGTGGAACCGGAGCACTACATCGAATCGTTCGCGGCCGCCGGCGCCTCCCTGTTCACGTTCCACCCGGAAGCGACGATCCATGTCCAACGCCAGCTCGAGGCGGTCAAGAAACAGGGCATGATGGCCGGCCTGGCCCTCAATCCGGCCACACCGCTCGCCCATGCGGAAGAGGTGGTGCGCGATCTCGATTTGCTGCTGATTATGACCGTGAATCCAGGCTTTGGTGGCCAGACCTACTTGGCAGGCTCCAATGACAAGATCCGTCGTGCCCACGCACTACGCACGACGCACGACGCACGGTTTTTTTTAGAGGTCGATGGGGGAATCACGAAGCAGACCATTGCCGCGGCACACCAGGCCGGCGCCGATACGTTCGTGGCGGGCCACGCGGTTTTCGCGAGCGGCGACCCTGGGCGGGAAGTGCGGGAGCTGCGCCGCCGCTGCATGGTGACGGTATGACGAACCGGCAGCAGTGGACGCTGATCGCGGGCGTCGTGATGACGGCCGTGTTCGGCGTCGCGCTCGCGATCAAGCTGCGGCCCCAGCTCAACCCGGTGGAGATCGGGTCGCGCGCGCCGGATTTCGCCGCCACGGATCTGCGCGCGAACAAGCCGGCGACCATCGCCGATTATCGAGGCAAGGTGGTGCTGCTCAACATCTGGGCGACGTGGTGCCCGCCCTGCCGCGCGGAAATGCCGTCGATGGAGCGCCTGCACAAGAAACTCGCCGGCACCGAGTTCCGCATCGCGGCGGTCAGCGTCGATGGCGACGCGTTCTACGCGCAGGAACAGGCGGGGCCGAAGGAAATCATGGCGTTCGCGAGCACCCTGGGTCTCACATTCGATATCCTGCACGATCCCAGTGGCGAGATCCGGAAAGCGTACGACATTTTCGGAGTGCCGGAGAGTTACCTGATCGATCGTGACGGCGTGATCGTGAAACGCGTCATCGGGGCCGCCGATTGGGAGGATCCGGTCAACGAAATGCTGATCCGGCGGCTGTTGAATGAAAAGTAGCCTGCTGCAGCTCATCACGCGCAATTGGCCGATCAAAGGCGCGGCGCTGTTTCTCGCGCTGATGTTGTACGTCGCCGTGCAGCTCCAGCAGCCGGTCACGACGAGCTTCGACGTGACGCTCAACGTGCTGCTGCCGCGGGGACGCGCGCTCGTGCACAAGCCGCCCAAGGTCCGCGTCCAGATTTCGGGCAAGGGCAGCCAGATTCTCAAGCTGCGTTCCCTGTCGGGCGACATCACCCGCCGCGTTCCCGACACGTTGACCGCGACCACCTGGTCGATCCACCTCGACCCCGCCGAGGTGGAGCTCGCGCTCCCGAAAGGCGCCGACGTCCGCGTGATGGAAGTCCGGCCGAGCGAGGTCACGATCGCGCTGGACAGCGTCGCTCGCAAGGAAGTGAAAATCGTGTCGCTGGTGAGCGTGACGCCCGATTCCGGACAGGTCCTGCATGGCGGCCTCTCGATGACACCGACCACGGTACGGCTCGTCGGCCCCGAAAAGAGTCTCGCGACGATCGACTCCGTGACGACCGTGCCGATGGAGATCACCAACGTCTCGGGCGAATTCAGCCGCAACGTGCCGATCGACACCATGCCGCTCGGCATCGTGCGTCTCTCGCCCAAGCAGGTGACCGTGACGGGCGACATGGGCCGGATCGCCGAGCGTTCGTTCGCCGGGATTCCCGTCGAGAGCGGTGGGGGCGCGATCACGAGCTTCATCGTCACGCCGTCGCGCGTCTCGGTCGCCATCCGCGGCCCCGAAGAGCGGGTCCAGGCGATAACGCGCGATTCGCTGCGCGTCGTCGCGCACATCGCGGGAACGAATGGTGGCGCAGCCAGGATCACCGTCGTCGCGCCGCGCGGCATCACCGCGCGCGCCATTCCCGACTCGGTCACGCTGCGGCGCCGCACCACGCCTCCAGCCCCGCGACGTCGTGGCTGACGCCGTCCTGGGCATCGAGACGTCGTGTGACGAGACGTCGGCCGCCGTCCTCGTAAACGGCGAGCTGGCGAGTCTCGTCATTCTCTCCCAGGACGTTCACAAAGTGTTCGGCGGCGTCGTGCCCGAGCTGGCGAGCCGCGCGCATCTCGCCGCCCTCCCCGCGGTCGTCGATCGGGCGCTCACGGAAGCGGGCCTCGCGCCCTCGGCGATCGACGCGGTCGCCGTGACGGCCGGGCCCGGGCTGGCCGGCGCGCTGCTGGTCGGCGTCGTCTACGGCAAATCGTTTGCATTCGCCGGCGATCGCGCCCTCATCGGCGTGCACCATATGGAAGGGCACCTGTTCGCGCCGGCGATCGAAGATCGCGATCTCGCGCCGCCGTTCGTGGCTTTGTTGGTGTCGGGAGGCCATACCCTGCTGCTCGACGTGCCCGCGTGGGGCCGCTACCGGCTGCTGGGCGAGACGCGCGACGACGCGGCGGGTGAGGCCTTCGACAAGGTGGCGACCCTGCTCGGCCTCGGGTATCCGGGCGGGCCCGCGATCGAGAAACTGGCGCGCGAAGGTGATCCGACACGCTTTACCTTCCCGCGTCCGATGATCGCGGAGGGATTCGAGTTCTCCTTCTCCGGACTGAAGACCGCGGTCCTGCATGCCGTGCGCGCGTCGACGGACCTGGAGCGCGATCGCGCACACCTCGCGCGCGGGTTTCAGGACGCCGTGCTCGACGTGCTGGTGACCAAGCTGGAGCGCGCCGTGCGTGCGACCGGCTATACGACTGCCGTACTCGGCGGCGGAGTCGCTTGCAGCCGCGCGCTCGCGGCGCGGGCGGCGGAGCGCCTGGCCGGGGTCGCGCGCGTTGCGGTCGCGAGCCCGCGGCTCAACGCCGACAATGCGGCGATGATCGCGCGCGCCGGCTGGCACCGCCTGAGTCTGGGCGAGCGCAGCGACTGGACGCTCGACGCCCGCGCCGACCTGCCCCTTCCCGGTCTCGAAACCGCTGAGATTCCGACATGACCGTTTATCCCCTCGCGATACACCTGGGACCCCTGGAGCTCACGGGCTTCGGGCTGATGATGATGGCCGCGTTTTTGATGGCGGGGTGGGCGATTCAGCTCGATCTGCGTACGCGCGGGCTCGACGAAGACTACGCCGCCGACATCGTCATCGCCGGCGTCATCGGCGGATTGATCGGCGCCAAGCTGTGGTATGTGTTGCTCACCCGTGACGTGGATACGCTGTTTCGCCGCGGCGGCTTTGTCTGGTACGGCGGCTTCCTCGGCGCGACGCTCGGCATTCTCCTGAACGGCTGGCGGCGGCGCGTGCCCGCACGATTCACGGCGGAGATCTGTGCGGCGCCGCTCGCCCTCGGCTATGCGCTCGGCCGTGTCGGCTGCTTCCTCGTGAATGACGACTACGGCATCCCCACGAGCCTGCCGTGGGGAATGAAATTTCCCAACGGCCTGCCGCCGACGATCGTCGGGAATCTGCAGGGGATGGGCGTCCACTTTCCGGCGATGACTGATCCGAATACCCTGGTCGCGGTGCACCCGACCGAGATCTACGAGACGGCGGTGATGCTCTTCGTGTTCTGGTGGCTGTGGCGGCACCGCGATCACGGTCACGCGATCGGCTGGCTGTTCGCGTCCTACCTCGTGCTCGGGGGAATGGAGCGCTTTCTGGTGGAATTCGTGCGGGCAAAGGACGACCGGCTGCTGGGACCGTTTTCTTTGGCGCAGGCCATGAGCGCCGTGCTCATCCTGGTGGGGGGATTCTTGTTGCTCAAATGGCGTGAACCGGCGGGCCCGCAGCCGCTGCCGGAATCACTGCGACCGAAGCAGGTCCCGCTCCGGGGGAGCGGCTGACGGCTTTGCTTTGGGCCGCAGAGCCCAGACCGCGGCGACGATCGCCAGCGCCAGCAGCAGTCCCTGAACGATCAACGACTCGACGGTCGGATAGATCCCGAACACCGGAATGCGCGGCGCGCCTTCGATTACGGTCAACGGGATGATCCCCGCGCCTTGCAGCTCCGCAATGCCCTTCCCCGCAAAGAGGAACGCCATGTAGTAGAGCATCACGCCCGTGACGGCGAAGAACGGCTTCATCGCCACGTGCAGGCCGAGCTGGTTCACGAGCAGGTAGATCGCGACCAGCCCGACCGAGCCGGCCGCGATTCCGCCGGCGACCGGCACCGTGCTCGCCCCCGCCGAATTGAACAGCGCCTTGTAGAACAGGATCGTCTCGAATCCCTCGCGATACACGGCCAGAAACGCGACCGCGCTCAGCGCGAGGCCGGACCCCGAGGAAAGCGCGCTCTGCATTTTGCCGCGGACGAACGCGGTCCACTTGGCGGATGCGATCTTGGAGAGGAGCCAGTAGCTCACGTAGAACAGGACGGCGGCCGCGAGCAGCATCGTGATGCCCTCGATCAGCTCGCGTTGTCCCGGCGTCACCTGCAACAACAGCTCGACCAGCACCCAGGTGAGGACGCTCGCTCCCACGGCGGCCCACGCGCCGCGCGCCACCTCGCGCCGCCGCTCCGACGCGCCCGCTTTCGCGAGGAACGTCATCAGCGCGGCGACGATCAGGATCGCCTCGAAACCTTCGCGCACCAATAGGAAGAACGACGCAACGAAGAGACTCATCCCCGACGGTCGATCCGCCACGACCCGCTCGGCACGCTCGAGTCCGGCCAGCAGCCGCTCGCGAATCGTGTGGCGCTCGGCGTCGTCGGCTTTCGCCACGCGCGTGCGCAGCCACGCGAAGTTTCCTTCGAGCTCGCTTGCCAATCCCGGATTCTTGGCGCGAATCGCGGTTTCGACCTGCTCGAACGTCATGTAGGCGTCGACCGCGACCTTGTCGGACCGCCGCGCCAGCGCGGAATCGATCTGGTGCCGCACGGCCGCAAACGTGGCGGCCGTCGCCGATCCACCGTACTGCATCGCGGCGACATACGACGCGACCGCCCAACGGTCTGCGGCCGGAAGGTCTTCGGCAAACTCCGGCATGGCGGTCCCCGGAGTACCGACGGCAATGCGCCGGAAGATGTCGAGCAGCGACTTGTTGCCCATGAGCGCCGGATCGGTCAGGTTCGCCGGCGGCGGTCCCTTCAGCGATTTCGCTTTCGGGCCGTCGCCGCGCCCCGATTCCCCGTGACATGCCGCGCACCGCTCCCGATAGACGATCGCCCCGCGCTCGAGCGACGGTGGCCGGGCGGGCAGCGGTTCGACAACCTTGGGCCCCCCGGCTGCCGCAGTAATGAGCGCTACGAGGCTATCGGTGGCGCGGTTGACCGAATCGGGAGGAGCCAGCGATTCGAGGAGCTGGGCGAGGTGCGCCAGCGCATGCTGGGACTTCGCTCGGGCGGGGACCGGCAGCCCCGGGACGTCGAATTGCGCCTGCTGAATGAAAAGCTTCGCCTCGTCCACTTCCTCAGGCTGGGTGATCTGCCCGCCGGCCGGGACTACGCCGAGGGCGTACTCCTTGGCTGCCAGGGAGGCGGCGGCAACAACGCGCCGCGCCAAGGCCAGAGAGTCAGTCGCCTGCCCTGCGAGGGGCTGAGCAAGGCAGGCGGTGATCAGGAGGAGAGTTTTGGACAACCGCACGACAAATACTAGAGTGATTTTGTCGGAATTTCAATCTGTTGATAGGACTGCGATTGCGACCGCTGCCTCGTGCGTATGGGAGAGAGACAGCAAGACACGCGTCACCCGTAGCTCCTTGGCCCTCCGTTCGGCGAGCCCTCTGAGGGTCACATCCGGACGGCCGTCCGGCGCCCGGGTGACCTCGATGTCCCGCCAGCCGATCCCTCGGGCCGCGTCGCTCCCCTGCAGCGCTTTGTAAACCGCTTCTTTCGCGGCCAGCCGGACGGCGACATGCTCGGCGGGATCGGGGCGGGAGCGGCAGTACTCCGCCTCGGCCGGCGTGAGGAGGCGATCGAAGACGTGCGCGCCTTTGTCCGCGAGCATCGCCCGCGCGCGCGAGACCTCCACGAGATCGACGCCGACTCCCACCGCGCTCATGGGGCTGGGCGCGCCACGAACAGGCGCCGCCGGTAGCGGTGCCCGTCCACGTCCACGACGATGATGTACGCGCCATTCACCACGCGCCGTGCTCCTCCACCAATGGTGAGGTCCCAAACATATTCGTTCGTCGCGGCCGGCACCGTCGTCTGGAACAGCCGCTCGCCGAGGAAGCTGAACACTGACAGGGTGGCGTTGCCGGTGGCGGCGGGCCACGAGATCACGACCTGATTGCTCCGCACCGGGTTCTCGGACACTTCCGCGCCCGCTGCCGCGGCGAGCTGCAGGAACGCCGTGCTGGCGTCGGTGGCGAAGCCGACGGCATCCACCCACCACGTGAAGTTCTGCGAGATGAACCGCACCCGCGCCCCACGCCGGCCCTGGGCCTGCGGCAGGTCCACGCGCATCGGATACCAGCTCGGCCCGTCACCGACGATCATGGCGACGTCGCTCCACGTCGCGCCCGAGTCCGCCGAGAACTGAATGATGCCGCGTTGCGCCGGCGTAAACGTCGAGCCGTAGTGCCGGGTCCACAGATGCAGCCACACCGCCGTCCGGCCCCGCAAATCGACGACGGGCGACGTGAGCGTATCGGTTCCCGCGGTGCCCCAAGAGTATTGGCCCGCCACATGCGCGGTGTCATGTGACCAACCGCCGCGCCAACCCGCATCGAGCGGCTCGGCGCCCGCGAGCGACAGCAGCTCGGCAGCGATCGGCGTGCCATCGGCGCGCAGCGCCCGGACGGCGTCGAGGCGGAGATCGGTGCGCCACACCGTGCGCAGCGTGCCGCGCCGCAGTGAATCGGTCAGCGAGCCGCGGGAGACCAGCGCGCCGGTTCCAGTGCGCAGCGTCAACAGCGGCTGCGCCGCCGACGCATCGAGACTCAGCGAGGAGACCGGCCACAGCGACATGAATCGCTCCGGCACGGGCACCGCACCCGTGACGCCGGGCGAGCGCGCCAGATCGGTTGAGGCGGTGATCAACGCGCGCGCAAACGGCAGATTGTCGCGGAAGACACGGTCGACCATCGCGCTGTCATCCGGAAATTCGAAGCCGTAATACAGCCCGTCGACGCAGCAGCCGCTCGTCAGCTCAGTGGTGAACGCGATCGTGCCGTACGTGCGGTAGGCCCAATCGGTGTACTCGCCGTTGGTGCTATAGAGATTCCAGCCCGGCCCGGGGTGATAGTGATCGATCGCCGAACCGGGGACGCTGTCGGTGACGGCGGGCGTCAGATCGGTGCCGGTGAGCGCTTGAAAGCGCGGCAGGTCGGGCGGCAGCTCGCCGGCGCGAAAGCCCCAGGGATAGAGCACGAGCCCGCTGTAACTGTGATACGAAACCGAGACCACCGGCGGGTGCGCGGCATGAAACGTCATCACCGCCTGCGTTTCAAGCTCCGAGCCGGGACTCGTGCCGCGGTAGGTCTCGGCGTCCTGATAGCCGCTCGAACCGACGTCGTCGGCGCCCCAGAACGTCGGGTAATTGCGGTTGGGGTCCACGCCGTAGGTGCCGTTGTCGTTGGGACGGCGGTTTTTCCGCCAGTATCGCTCGTTCGTAAACGTGTACTGGTAGCCGTCCGGGTTTTCGACCGGAATTACCCACACGTCGTGCGAGGTGATCAGCGCCGCGCCCGAATCCGCGAGCCAGCGAATCAGCTTCATGACCACCGCGGTCGAGATCCACTCGCGGGCGTGATGCGTCCCCATGAACAGCACGTTGGGCCGGTTGGGGGAGTCGTCCCGCGGTCCGATCTTCACCGCGAGAATCGGCCGGCCTTGGTAGGACGCGCCCACCGAATCCAGATGGATCGCCGTATCGGCCGCGGCCCAGGCGGCGAGCGTCGCGCGAATGCCGTCGCCCGGCTTGTCGAACGAATGGAACACGCGAAACGTGTCGGCGGCCGCGCCGGTCGTTACGCGCGCGACGCTGGGCGCCGCGACTCTGAAGCCCCGTGTGGCGAGCTGCGATTCTGTTTCCGGGGATACCACGATCACGGCGCGGAGTGTTCCGCCAATCGATCGCAGGTCCGCGATCTCGAAGCCGAGGCGGGCAAGCGAATCGAGACTGGCCCGCCCGGCGATCGGGACCTCGACGACGCGAAGCTGAGCGGAGGCCACCGAGGCCCCGCACAGCATGAAGGCTAGAAGCCCAGTTGCGACGCGAGCCATGCCGGAGCCGCCACGTAGCCGCCGAGGATCAGGCCAAGCCACACGAGGAGAGCAGCGAGAGGAACCCAGACGACGAAGATCGGCCAGAGCGACGGCCGCCAGGCGGCCAGCGTCTCGATCTCGGGATTCCAGCGTTCCCGCTCCGCGTCCACCTCGGCCTCGAGGGCGAGCCATGCGGCTTCCAGCCGCCGCGCCACAGTCCGGAGCGACTCCTGCCAGGCGGCGTGCGCGTCTTTTTCAAGCACGGACGCGTCGCCCGCTCGCGCCGCGGTTGCTTCGAGCTCGTCGAGCGCCGCGACGAAGGGACCGCCGCCCGTTCCGAGCCGCGCTACGATCGCGCGCTTTTCGGCATTGGTGAGCAGATGGCGTCGCAAGCCGCGCCGGGGCAGGCGTACCTGCCGCGCGGTGCGTGTGATTTCGGCGTCGAGCGCATCGGCCACCCGGGCCCCGGCGCGCCGGACAGCGTGATCCCACGCAGCGGCCCAGGCGCGGCGGCCGGTGACCTCGAGCACACGCGCGCGCGCGTCGCCATCGCCTTCCCGCGCCGCCGCCGCCCGGCCCTCACCTCCGAGCTCGAGCACGCGCGTCGCCAGCTCCTCGCGAATGTCGTCGACCGGCACCCAGGGATCGAGCAGGCGGCGCGGCACGATGATGCGCCCGAGCGAGGGCGCCAACTCGGGCACACGCAGCGGCATGAGGAGCTTGAGCGGTTGATTCATTCGCGCCGTTTCAGCCGGCTCACGCGAGCCACGCGACCGGTGCGTTCTTCGTACGCGGCTATGAAATACGGAAGCGACTCGGCCAAGAATGCATCGCGTGGCAGACCGGTGGCTCGGGCCGCGCGTTCGATGGCCTCAGGCTGTCCTTCGACTTCCAGAAGCACATCCATGGCCGGATACCATTCGAGGCGCAGCGTTGCCTCGCCCAGTCGATATTGCTCAACCGCACGATCGATGCGTACCGAGATCCTATAGCCCATATGTCGCAGGATGACGAGCACCGCTTTCGGGTCATCGACGCGCGACTCCCATTCCGCCCGCAGCCGGTATTCGCCCCGGCGCTGCACGGGACCCTTCCAGCCCAGCACGCCCCACTCGGGGGACTTGTCGGCCGGATGGTAGACGCGCAGGCGCACGACTTCATCGCGTCGTTCCAGTCGCCCGCGGCGATCGAAGCGCCGGTCCATCATCGCGCCGCGGTACATGAGCTCGGCGCCGGCCGCCAGGATCGCTTTTCGCACCGCATCGGGATTCTCCACTCGAGCTTTGAGCTCGAGCTCTTCCCGTACGACGGTCACGAAAACAGCGCTTCCAGCACGGCCTGCGTGTTGCCGAGGTCCGCAAAGACATAGGTGGCGCCGGCCGCGCGGAGCGCCGGCACGTCGTAGAAACCGGTCGCGACCCCAACGGAGCGCGCGCCCATCGGCTTGCAACAGGCGACGTCGTCAGGCGTGTCGCCCACGATCACGATGTCCGCGCCGCTGAAGGGGCGTCCGGTGCGCTGCGCCGCGCGCTGCGCGGCGACGGCGGGCAAATCAGGACGGTTATGGGAATCCGAGCCGAACGCGCCGACCACGAAACGCGCCGGATCGAGGCCAGCGGACCGCAGCTTCAATCGCGCCCCATGCTCGACATTTCCGGTCAGCAATCCGACGAGCGCGCGGCCGTCCGCCTCATACGGCTCCAGCGCGCTGAGCAACTCCTGAATGCCAGGATAGATCTTCGTTGCCTGCGTGGGTTTCTCGAGCTCGGCAGTGAGCAATTCGACGTAGCGCCGGCAGACCGCCGTGACGCGATCGTTCGAGCCTGCGTCCGGATGCCCCGCCAGCTCCAGGAGCTCCCGCACGATCTGTGGATCGGTCTTGCCGTCGAAGCGGTACCCGTCGATCGGACCCGCGGTGCCCACTTCATCGAGCATGGCGCGGTGAATGGCCCGTCTTCCCGCCCCTGCGGTCCAAAGGAGAGTTCCGTCGATGTCGAACAAGATCAAACGCATCGGTGGAATATCAGGTGTCTGGTGTCGGGTGTCAGGTGTCAGACCCGACACCAGGCACCTGACACCAGGCACCTGACACCAGACACCTATCCCAATCTGCGAACCCCAACCAAGTTGTCGCGCATCCGGACCATGCGTGGCTCAGCACCTAACAGATGGTCACCGCCCACCCCGCCCCGCCCCAGCGCCGAGTGCACGATCCGTCCCGCGCCGGCCCAGAGCGCCACGTGCGACACGCGCCCCCGTTCCGCAAAGAACAGCAGGTCGCCGGCCTCGTAACCCGCGCCATCCGTCGCTATCGCGATCTCGTGTCCCTGGCCGAACTGCTGGTCGCTGTCGCGCGGCAGCTTGATGTCACGCGCCGCGTAGACCGCTTGTACGAGTCCGGAACAATCGATGCCCCACTCGGTGCGCCCGCCCCACAAGTACGGCGCGCCCGCGTACCACTTCTGCGCGAGCTCGGGCAGCGCGAGATGGCGCGCTTCGACGCGCAGCTCCTGCTCGCGGCGGACGTTTCCGGCGGCCACCGCGCCGCGCTGCCCGTCCGCGAGCTCCACGACGCCACGCCGGAACGCCACGTGCGCGCCGGTCGGCAGTCTGCGCCGGCCATCCGTCGTCAGAATGTCGGCGCTCAGCGAGCGGGCCGTTGCTCGTTCAGCCCAGTCCTCGGCCCAGTCCGCCGGACCGGTCGCGACGTATCCCGCATTCAGCCAGGCGATGTAGCCGTCGGGCGCGCGTACCCGGAGCCAATCGTCTCGTTCTTCGAGCACGTCGAGCACCTCGCCGTGCAGGACTTCGCTCGCGCGCGGCGCCGAAAGCCGGGGCTCGCCGAGCAGCGGCGCGAGCGCCGCCGTGACGACCGCGGCGGGCGCCACGACGCCATTGGGAATCAGCTCTACTTTTTCGACGAGGCCTGCGTCGGCGGCCAGGCGGCGCAGCGCATCGCGCGCGTCGCGGCTCGACGTAACGCCACCCACTCCCTTCGGCAACAACGAGATCTCGAATACGGCGAGCCGGCCGTCCGGCGCCCATTTGCGGCGGATGTCGTCGACCGCGCGCTCGATCTTATCCACGTCGCACCGCGCGCTCGACCGCCTCGGGCACCACGAGAGCGGCGATCGCGTCCACTTGCATCGCAGACTTCGGCTGCACCGCAGCGGTGCTGACCGCAAAGATCACGTCGCCATCGAACAGCGAGCCGTACGGCGTGATGCGCCGCGCCAGCGCATCGCTCCCCGATTGCGCGAGCGCTTGCAGTTGTACTCGATCCAAGTCCGCGTTGGTAGCAATGACCGCGAGGGTCGTGTTGCGATTCAATCGCTTAGGGTCGCCGAGCGGCGCGCCGCCCGCGGCCAGATACTGCAGGCTGTCGACGAACTTGCCGTCCGATCCGTGACCCGCGGCGATGAGCTCCCCGCGCGCGTCGCGGACGTCGCCGACGGCGTTCACCACGACCAACGCCGAGACGATCACATCACCGAAGCGCGTCGCCCACGACCCGATCCCCGCGGGGACCATCTTTTCGATCCCGGCCGCCTTGCCACACGTGGCACCGCGACCCACGCCGACGAGCCCGTCCGCGTAGTCGGCGGTCGCGTTGTCGCACGCCTGATAGGCATCGTCAGCGCTGGGCCAACCCAGCGGCTTCCCAGCATTGCCGAGATCGAAGATGACGGCCGACGGAACGATGGGAATCGTCCCCATATCCTCAACCTCGAGCCCCCGACCCCTTTCACGCAGCCAACGCATCACGCCATCGGCGGCGCCCAGCCCCAGCGCCGAGCCGCCGGTGAACAGAAGCGCGTCGATCCGCTCGACGAGATGACGCGGATCCATGACGTCGAGCTCGCGTGTGCCGGTGGCGCGGCCGCGCACGCAGACCGCGGCTCGCAACCCCTGCTCCGGCGCGAGGACCACGGTGCAACCGGTGCCATGATCTTCAATGGTCGTATGCCCGACGGTGATGCCGGGGACCGCCGCGAGATTCGTTCGTGACGTGCTCATTGACGCGCCAAGATAACGTCGGCAACGTTGACGGACATGACACCTCCCATAGCGCCCCTGCCGGTCGATCGCACGACGGTGCTCGTAGTGGACGACGAAGATGGTATCCGGCAGGCGCTGACCCGCTTTTTGGGCCGCCTGGGCTATAACGTGCAAGCGGCGGCGAACGCGACCGAGGCGTTGCAGCAACTGGCCGCGCACAACCCCCAGGCGATGCTCTGCGATATCCGCATGCCCGAAATGAGCGGCGTGGAGCTGCTCCCCAAAGTGCTCGCCCAGGATCCTGATCTCGCCGTCGTCATGCTCACCGCGATCGACGAGCCCCGCACCGCGATCGAATGTCTCAAGCTCGGCGCGTACGACTATCTCATCAAGCCGGTGGACCTCGAGGAGCTGGAGTTGTCGTTGCAGCATGCATTGCGGCAGCGCCAGCTGGAAGTGGACCGGCGCGAGCTCGAGCAGTGGCTGGCGCGCGAGGTGGCAGTGCGCACGCGGGAGCTCGAGGAACGTTCGGCCGTCATCGAAGAGGTGGCGCTCGACGCATTGGCGGCGGCGCGGGATTGGGAGGGAACGGAGGCGGCGTTGAGCAAGCTGGCCGAAGAGCTCGGCGCGCCGCGCGAAGAGCTCGCGCTGGAGCTGAAGCGTCGGCGAGCGGGGGCTTAGGCCTTCGCGGCTTTCGCCTTTTCCTCGCAGGCCTTGCAGCGCGTCACGCCGCGGAATGTGCAGATGAGACAGATGAAGGTGCCGCACTCCGAGCAGGGATAACCCTCCGACGCCCGCTCTTCATTTCCGCAGGAGCGGCACTGCATGGCGTCGTGTTCTTTGAGCTTGGGTTTGTCCATAGCCTCAAGATAGCACTTCTGGGCTTAGATCTTCAGGCTGTAGGCTTTGATTTTGTTGATCAGGGTCGCGCGCGAAATCCCCAGCTCCATCGCGGCCCGCGTGCGGTTCCCGCTATGATGCCGCAGGGTACGCTCGATATGCAGCCGCTCCACCTCGGACAGCGATTGCGCGGTGTAGCGGCGGTCGGTCGTGGACCGTTGCCGCAGCTCGGTCGGCAGCTGCTCGAAGCCAATCGTTGCTTGCCCGCGCGCCAGAATCATCGACCGCTCGATCACGTTCCGCATCTCGCGGACGTTCCCCGGCCACGGCGCCGATAACAGGCGATCCAGCACGTCCGTCGTGCATTCGCTCGGGCAACCCGGCAGCTGGGTCCTCAGATCAGCGAGGATCCGCGTGATCAGCTCGAGCCGATCCTCGCGCGAGCGATCGCGCACCGGTGGGAGCACGAGCGGCATGACGTTCAGCCGGTAGTACAGATCTTCCCGGAACCGCCCGGCTTCGACTTCACGGACGAGATCGCGGTTCGTCGCCGCGATCAGCCGGACATCCACACTCAGCTCGCGCGTGCCGCCCAGCCGTCGGAATTTTTTCATCTCCAGCACCTTGAGCAGCTTGGGTTGCAGCTCCGGCGTCAGCTCGCCGATCTCGTCAAGGAAGATCGTGCCGTGATCGGCCAGCTCGAAGAGGCCCACTTTCCGTTCCTTGGCGTCGGTGTACGCGCCCTTTTCGTGTCCGAACAATTCGGAATCGAGGAACGTCGCCGAGAGGCCGGCGCAGTTGACTTCGACGAACGGACCGCCGGACCGGGGAGAAAGATTGTGGATCACGCGCGCGACCCACCCCTTCCCCGTCCCGCTCTCGCCGGAGAGCAGCACGGTCGACCGCTCGCTCGCCGCCAGCAGCTCGATCTGCCGCGCCAGATCCTGCATCACGCGCGAAACTCCCAGCGAGCCGATGCCCTCGGCCTCGTGGTCCAGCGCCCTGAGGCGGGCGTTTTGTCGTGACAAGCGCACCTTCTCGGCAACGCGCGCGATCGCGGCCGCGAGCAGCGTCATGTCCACGGGCTTGGTCAGAAAATTCTCGGCACCGAGCTGCATCGCTTTCACCGCGGTCTCGATGTCGCCCTGGCCGGTCAGCAGAATCACCGCCGCACCCTCCCGGCGCAACCGCTCGAGCACGGCGAGCCCGCTCGAGTCGGGGAGATGCAGATCGAGCAGCACGACGTCGGGGCGCACGCGCTGAAACGTGTCTATCGCCTGCTCGCCGGTCCCGTCGCGCCACACCTCGTAACCGACGCGCTCGAAGTAGTCCCCGATCGCGCGGAGCACGCTCGCGTCATCGTCCACAAGCAACAGCGTGTCAGCCATGATGGGCCTTGAATCGGGTGCCGACGAGCACCGCGAGCGCGCCGGGCAGGAGCCGTGCCTCGAAGGGGGTCGTCCCGGTGACCTCGCCGTCGAGCTGCACGGGACGCGCTGGGCCGCTCGGGACCTCGACGCGCACCTCACGACCGCGCGCCCACCAGACGCGCCGGCCGTTCTTTTCTCCATTGCCCAGCAGCAGCTCGATCACCGCGCTCGCGGTCTGAAACACGCCGTCGGCGTCGAGCGCGACGACGTCGAGCCAGCCATCATCGGGCGCGAGTGTCGATCGCAGCGTGAGGAATCCAGGCGGCAGCTGCCCGCAGTTCAGCACCAGCAGCATCGCGGCCGGGACCTCGTGCACGGTGCCGTCGACGGTCACACGATGGGGTGCGCTGCGGACCGTGTTCAACGTCATGGCGGCGCGGGCGAGGTACGCGCCGAGCTTCCAACGGCGCTTCGCCTGCAGCCCCGTGTCGGCCATCAGCTGCGCGTCGAATCCCGTGCCGGCGGCCACGGCGAAGTAATGCGGCCCATCGGACCGCTCCACGACGCCGAGGTCGATGGGACGGCGGCGTGCCTTGAGCAGGGCGCGCGCTGCTCCAGCAGTGGTGCGCGGCAGTCGCAGATTGCCGGCGAGGACATTGCCCGTGCCACCCGGCACCACCCCCAGGGCGATTCCGCTGCCGGCGATGCCCGCCGCGACCTGCATGGCCGTGCCGTCGCCGCCGTGGCTCACCAGGACATCGAACCCCGAGCCGCGCGCTCCTTCGGCGATGCGGCGCGCGTCGCCAGGTCCGGTGATCGTTTGCAGATCGACATTCCAACCGCCGCGGCCCAGAATCTTGAGAATGGCGGTGACCGCTCGCGCGTCCGCACGCGCCGCGAACGGATTGGTGATCAGCAGCGCGCGGGTCATCTAGTAGCGCCGCTCCCAAAACACATCGAAGCCCACCTGGCGCGGCACGGTCGTGGTGTTGAGCTCCAGGTCGCCGACGGCGCAGTTGCGCACCGGCTCGAAGCTCGCCTCGGTGCGCCACTCGGGGCTGAACCGGAACTGCAAGGTGGCGCCGAGACTGTTCGTGAAGCGCGACGCCTGCCGGGTGCGCTGGGCGCTGCAGAAACCCGCGTTCAGCACGAGAAACGTCTTCGCGCCGATCGCCCACCCTGCCGCGACCTGCGCGCCGGAGAACGGGTTGTTGGGATCGCCAGGACGAATTTCGAAGTAGTCGAGCGGAACGCCCAGATCCGACACGACCGTGCGCTCCAGCTCGCCTGCCAGGAGTGATGCGCCGACGCTGTAGACGTAGGCGCGTTGCCCGCCGCTCAGCTCGACCGACGGCCTGCCGGTGAGCAGGTACGAGATCAACTCTGCCTGCGAATAATTCGCGTTCTCCGCCTGGAGTGTGAGGCGCGGCAGCCGCAATGTGCCCCCGATGTGGGCGATCACCGTGATCTCGGGCGGCTGCCCCGGTCCCGGCAACGGATGGACGACGTGGTTGCCTTCGATATCGAGCGCGGCATCGAGATCCGGCGTGCCGAAGTACTGCACCGTTCCTCGTTGGACGACGAACTCGCGTGTCACCGGTCCGATGATCAACCGATACGTACCGCGCGGCGCCTGCAGCGTGCCGCTGAGCAGGTAGTTGTCGCGCACCTTGTTGACCGTGACCGATCCCGAGAGCTGGATGTTCGCTTCGTTGGACCGGAGCCACACATCCTCGCCCATCGTCAGCTGCAGGCTCCTGACTTGCAGGCTGTCGAAGAAGAGGCTCTGGAACTCCGGGCCGAGCCGCTGCGTGCGGATCAACGACGTGTCGATGAGGTCTTGTACCCACGGCTCGTCCAGGTTCACGACGCGCTTGTTGACGAGATCGGCGAAATGCAGCACACCCGACGTGACCGTGCCGCGTCCGGTGAGTGTCGCGCCGAACACGGGACCCGTCAGCGCCACCCGGCCGCTGGCCGTCAGGGCGAGATAGCCGCGCAGATCGAGCGCCTTGAATTCGGACGTCGCGATGTTCAGCGCGAGGACCGGCTTGGTGAGCCGCTCCAGGCGCAGGTACCCGGTCAGCTCCGCGTGGCCGCGTTCACTCGTCGCGGTGATACTGTCCACGCGGATCGTGTCGCCCCGGAGCGACAGGCTGCCGTTCATGTTCGTATAGCGCACGTTGAGCGCAGGGATCGTGGCGGCCGCATGGCCGATCTCGAGGCCGCCCCTGAGCCGCGGCGCTTCCCACGTCCCGCCGATACCGAGGTCGGCGTTGAAGATGCCTTCGACGTCCTGTAACGTCGTCGTGACCGCCGCGAGCACGCCGAGATCGACGCTGTCGGCGCGCGCCTGCACCGACAGCGTGTCGGGCAGCTGACGCTGGACCACCGGCACGAGCGCGAGGTCGAGCGGCAAGTGCGCGGTGACATTCAAGACCTGCTGTCCCGACCGCCACAGGTGCACCTCACCGTTCAGGCGGCCGCCGCGATAATCGATGATCCCGTCCATGAACGGCGCGCGGAACGAGCCGAACGAGGCGTTGGAGAATGCGAACGACCCGCTGTACGTCGGATTCGCGCGCGTACCTGCGGCGGCGACCGTGCCCGTGACCGCGCCCGCGACCCCCAGCGTGTCGCTCTGCAGCAGCGCATAAATGCCGGTGAGCGGGAAACTGTCCAACCCGACGTGGGCGTTGATCGGACCACGGCCGGGCAGATCACCGCTCAGCGTGAGACGACCCGCACCGGCGGAATTCTTCAATGCCGCTGAATCCACGTGCAGGACGGAATCGCCGAACGCGAGTGCCGTGGGACGCTCGAGGAACCACACGCCGCTCGGCACCAGCACGGCGAGCGAGTCCACCACCGCGTACTGCGTGGCATGACCGCCCGGCCGCGCGTAGCGGCCGCCGGCCAGGAACGCCCCGAGATCGCCGACGCGCGAGCGTGCAAACCAGGTGAGCGAGTCGCGCGACCCACGGGCACGGGCGGCGGCCGCGCCGAACCCGAAGCGCCCGTACCCGAGCGAGTCGATGTTCGCCGCGACGTCGAACTGCGGGACGGGTCCGGGCTGATAGGCGATCGTGCCTTCGCCCTTCGGCAGCCGCCATCCGCGCCACCGCAGGCCCAGGACGTGGGCGTCGCCGCCGATGGAAAGCGAGTCGAGCGCGCCATCGAGGGTCATCCGCACCTGGGCCGATCCCTTCAGTTTGTCTTCGCTCGACGCGCTTGCCGAGCTTGCGCCGGCGAACCAGGTCATCAGGGAATCGAGCACGCTGAGGCTGTCGGCGTCGAACTCGAACGACAGCGTGCCGTGGTCGGGACGCTGCCATCCGAGGGAGCCGCCGCCGCTCGTCAACAACCCGGGCTGCTGCAGCCGTAACGAGTCGACGATCAGCCTGCCCTCGGCGAACCGGACCTTGGTTGCGCCGCTGTCGATGATGGTACCGGCGAACAGCGACGGGGCCAGCAGGACCGAGAGCGCGCCCGTCGGCTTGGTGACGCTGTCCGCCGCGACGTTGCCGGTGGCCGTGAACGTCAGCCGCGACGGTGGTGGGCTGCCGCGGGTCAGCCAGCGTTGGAGGTTGACATCCTGGGCGTGCAGCGTGAAGTCGCGGGCGCCGAAACCAGGATGCATGTCGCGCGCGCCAAGCAGCAGCGTCCCGTCGCCGCGCATCGCTCCGCCCCCGCCCAGCATCGCGAGATCGGTATGCGTCTCGAGGCCGGTGAGGTCGCCGTTCATGCGGATCGTTCCGGCCAGCGTGCCCCGCAACGGGAACGCGGCGATGCGGCCGGTCAGGCCGTCGAGCGACAGCGAATCGGCGCGCACGTCTACGAACACGCCTAAGACGTCGGTGCGGGAATCGAGCCCCACAACGCCGCGCAGCAGGCTGGCGTTTCGATCGCCGTCGTGATGACGTAGCGTGCCGCTGAACATTGCGTTCTTGAGTGTACCGGTGAGCGTGCCCGACGCGTCGAGCTCGCCCTGGAGATCGAATGCGGGGACGAGCCGGCGCACCGTGCCGATATCGATGCGGCCCGTTTCCACGGCGAACGGCTGAAACGCGAGGTTTTTCCCGGCGACGTTGATTTCGCCCTTCCCGATGATCTGTGACTCCGGCAAGCCGGGCACGAGCGAATCACGGAACGACCAGTCGGTCTCGATCTTCAGCGCGCTCATCGGCCCGTCCACGATCGTTCGGCCGGTCAGGCGTCCGTGGAACGGCAGCGAATCGATATAGGCACGGGGGAAATCGAGCGAGAGCTCCCGCGCAACCAGATCGCCCTGCCGCAGCGCTACAAGTCCCGAGTCGGCGGCGCTGAACGCGTTGACGTGACCGGTGAGGCGCCCCTGGCCAAAGGTGAGGTCGAGCGGCCGCAGCTGAATCTCGAGCACCCGCCCGCCATGGGACGCGAGCGTCACGCCCCCGTGTAGCACCGCCTGCTCGGGAAACCGCGGATCGAGGAACCGGATGTCGGTCAGCGTCGCGGAGTCCGCCTGCATGACGAGATTCCACTGCAGCGTGTCGCGCGGCCATTGCACGGTGCCCCGGGCGCGGAACTGTGTGGCCGGGAAGCGCACGCGCGACAGATCCACGTCGAGCGTACGGCCGTCGATCGTCAGCCGGCCGACGACGTCGGCGATCGTCAGCTTGGGATCGCTGCTCTCGGTCGCGAGTCGCAGCACGTCGATGCGGATGCCCTTCTCCCGCGGCGCCTGGATGCGCAGCGCCGCCAGCCGGGCGTTGAGGTGCTCGAAGCGCCGGACGCGGTAGCGTCCATCTTCGCCGGAGTACTCGATCTCCTCGTTGGCGCTCGTGACTTGGCCGTGCTTTTGCAGCCGCAGGGTCAGCGAGCCGTCCATGATCTGCACGTTCCGCAATAGAATGAGCGACCGCGGTCCCGCGGGACCGAGCGGCCTCACGGTGACGGTGTCTTTTGCGCCGAGACGGAGGAGCTCGTCGAAGTTCGTCTTGCCGTTCGCATGCTGCACGATGTTGATGATGGGGCGCTCGAGCCGCACTTCCATGAAAACCACGCGCCCAGCGGCGAAGTCGATCGGGTTGTAGCCCAGCTCGGCGCGCGGCAGCCAGGCGACGAGCGTCGAATCGGGATCGAGCAGCCGCACGTCCGTGAGCACCACGCCGGTGAGCAGCGATCCGCGCACCTCGCCCACCTCGATCGAGCCGTCGACGGCGCCTTCGACCACCGTACTGGCCACGCGCGCGAGCAGCGTCCGGCCGGCGTGGGTGCCGACCAGCGCGTTGAGCGCGCCGAGGAAGCAGGCGAGCAGGCCGACCAGAGTCCAGAGGGCGACACCCAGGGACCGGCGCATTTAGAAGGCCTGCCCGACGGCGAACTGGATCACGACCTTCTGCCAGAAGGTCTTCCCGGCGAGCAGCGGTGGATACGACGTCCGGATCTGCGTGATAGTGCCGGTGGAGTCATTCTGGAACAGCAGTGGTCCGCGTTCAATCTGATAGCCGTTGTATGCGGCGTCGATGCGCACCGGTCCAAGCGGCGTCGCAAACCGCACGCCGATCCCGGGCGTCACCCGCATGCCGCGAATCGAGACCAGCTCCTCACCGCGCTCCCAGACCTGGCCCGCATCGACGAAGACCCCCAGCCGTACCCGCTGTGGCAGGATCGGCGACGGGAACCGCAGCTCGGCATTGAGGATGATCGCCGTGTTGCCGCCGGTCGGCGCGGTGAACACGCCGCGCCAGACGGTATCACCCGCCTGCCGAGTCGCCGCGGTGTCGACCGCAGGTTCGCCGGGGCCACGATCGCGAATGACGTACACGCGCGGGCCGAGCTCGTTGCGGCCGTAGCCCCGGACCGAGTTGGGACCGCCGCCGTAGAAGCGCTGATCGGGCGGCACGTAGGGTACGGGGACCCCAGTGAGATTGATGTTGCGCGGGAGAATCGTCCCGCCGCGAACCCGCCATGCGAACACCGTGGCCCGCCCCAGGGGGTAGTACTTCACGACCTCCACCTCTCCCCGGTTGAATTCGTAGGGCGCCTGCGATCCGACCAAGCGCGACGCGTGCAGGAACGTCGCGGTGGTGATACTGCCCTCGGACGGGTCGAGGAGGCTGTTCACCCGATCGCGCACCGCACTGATCGTCACCGCACCAAACCTCCGCCGGTCACGGAGGAATTTGCGGCTCGGCTCGTCGCACAACCGGAACAGGCTGCAATAGATCCCGTCCGCCGCGAGCGTCCGTCCGACGGAATACGAGTATCCGACGGTGACGGGAAGCCGGCTGCGGGCGTTGAATGTGAGATCGGCGTTTCCGCCGATCGCCTCGCGAGTGTAGATCCCGAACTCGGAGCGGCGTTCCGCGACGAACCCCAGCGTGGCCACGTGGGAGCGGGACAGGAACGCCGGCTGTCGCAGCGATATGCCGAGCGTGTAATTCAGCGTATCGATCGTCCACGTGCCGGCGAACGGATTGCAAAACTGATTGAATCCCGTCGTGTTCGTGGGTGTGCCGGCCCCCAGCTTTGAGACACGAGCCGACAGATCGAGCGTGCGCGCGCCGCCCAGGAAGTCATGCGCCGTCCAGCCGCTCTGCACGCGGAAGCACTCCACTGTCGCGTAGCCGAAGCCGAGGCGCACCTGGTGCGCGGGACCTTCCAGCACCTGGATGAGGGTGCGCACCATCGAGTCGCGTTGGACCGTTTCGTGCGGCGGGACGGAATCCAGGAGCGCGACGTTGACCGAACTGAACACCCCCATGCCGTAGAGATCGCGCTGCGTCTGATACAGCGCGTCCTGCTTGAACAGGTTACCCGGCCGCACCGACATGACGCGCCGCACCGTCCCGGTGTCCACGTCACGGAGCCCGCGGATCAGTACCTCGCCGATGCGCATCCGCGGACCGGGCTGCGCATCCAGCTCCACCTCCGCCTTCAGGATGCCAGCTTCGGAATCGAAGTTTCGCAGCACGTCGGCGTAGGGATACCCGCCGTTGCGCAGCCGTCCGACGATCGTGTCCGCCGACGCCTGCATGAGGAAACGATTGAATGGATCGCCGACCTGCAGCGGGAGGTCGCGCTTCAGCTTCTCGACGTCGAGAATCCCGTCCAGGCCCATGACGTCGAGCCGCGCGACTCGAACAGGCTCGCCCTCGTGAATCCGGAACGTGATGTACACGTCGCGGGGTGTACGCCGCACCGACGTGTCCACGACGGCGTTCATGAATCCGCTTTGCCGATAGAGGAGAATGAGACGGACGACGTCGCGGCGGAATTCGATTTCGTTGAAATAGCGCTTCTCACCGAGCCCCAACCAGCGAACGATGCCGTATCGAGCCCAGGCGCTCGATTTGGTCGTGGCGATCGCGCTCTCCAGCGTGTAGTCGTCGAGTGCTCGGTTACCGACGAACGAGAGACCCCGAACCACCCGCTCCTGTTCTTGAGCAGCGAGGACGGTTGTCGCTACCAGGGCAACGAGCAACAGGCAGGGTATGACGCGCAATTGACGTAGTTTGGCAATCTCGGCTATGTTGCGACACTTGCTCCGTACTGTCAACCTTTTCGACACCGCGAAGAGCGTCCTGTTCCTGTGTTTTCTGGCCGGCTGCAACCGATCCGGCGAGCGGGGGCAGGTCCGGGGACCGGTCTACTACGAGCGCGACGATCCCCGCTCGCTCGACCCGGCACTGTCCACCGACGTGACCACCGGCGAGATGATCGCCCTGTTGTTCGACGGACTCACCCAATTCGATGGCGACGGCCGCCTGCTCCCCGCCCTGTCCGACCGCTGGACAGCAGACCGGACAGGCCGGCGGTATGTCTTCCACCTGCGAGCGGGTGTCAGCTTTCACGACGGACGGCCCGTCGTGGCGGCAGATGTCAAGCGGTCCTTCCTGCGGGTGCTGAATCCCCAAACGCACGGCGGCCGGGTCTGGCCGTTGCTGCCGATCGCAGGTGCCGGCGATTTCGCAGACGGCCACGCGAGTGACGTCCGCGGCATCGAGGTCATGGGCGACACCGCGGTCGCATTTACCCTAACCGAGCCGCTTGCCGTCTTCCCGAAATTCCTCGCCATGCCGGTCGCGTCGGTCGTTCCGTCCCCAGTGCCCGCCGACTTCGGTCAGCATCCGGTAGGGACGGGACCCTGGCGCTTCGTCGCGTGGCAGCACGACGACTATCTGCGGTTCGCGAAGAACCCGAGCTACTGGGGCGGCGCAGCGGAGAGCGAGTCACTCACGGTCCGCATCGTCCCCGAGGCGCTGACGCGGGCGGCGGAGTTTCTGTCGGGCCGGATCTCTGTCGTCGAGGTCCCGTTCGGCGAGACGAAAAAATGGGAGCAGGAGCATCCGGACTGGCTGAAGCGCAGGCCGGCGCTCCGCCCTGTCTACGTACCGCTGAACAACCGGCGCGGCCCGCTGCGCGATGCGCGCGTCCGCCAGGCGATCAACCACGCCGTGAACGTTCCCGAAATCTTGCGCACGGTGTGGAATGGCCGGGGCGCCCTGGCTGCCGGTTCGATTCCACCAACGTTGGGCGGCAGTGATTCCTCGCGGCGGCCCTACAGCTACGACACGACCGAAGCGCGGCGCCTGTTACGCGCGGCCGGATACCCGAACGGTTTTTCCCTGCAGCTGTGGCGTTCGGGGACGAACGTCGAAATGGGTCGCGTCGCCCAGGCGATTCAGGCGCAGCTCGCCGCCGTTGGTATTCGTGTGGAGATCGTGTCGCGCGACGCGTCCAGCATGCGCGAGGCGGTCCGCAAGGGCGACACCGACATGGCGATTCTCGACTGGTGGGCCGACTACCCGGACGCCGACAACTTCCTCTATCCGCTGTTCCATAGCGCGAGCTTCGGCCCAGGTGGCAACTATTCCTTCTACAGTGATCGCGTCACCGATTCGCTGATCATGGTGGCCCGCCGGACGGTCGATCAGTCCGCCCGCGAAGCGCTGTACGCCCGAATCGACGACCGGGTCTATCAGGCCGCGCCCTGGATCTATCTCTGGTTCCCGGTGGATCTGTGGGCGGAGCATCCGTCCATAGAAGGCTGGGACGTCGCGGTGATCTTCAACGGCCAGCGCTGGACCAAGGTGCGTGTTACAGCTCCTCGGTAGGCGGCTGCTGGCGACGATTCCCACGCTGTTCGGTGTTCTCGTCGTCGCGTTTCTCCTGCTGAATGTCGTCCCCGGCGACCCTGTCGCCGAGATGGTGGGCGAGCGGGCTGACTCCGCCACGATCGCACGGCTCCGTGGCGAGCTGCATCTCGATGACCCGGTCCCCGTGCAGTTCGGCCACTATCTGTGGGGTGTGGTGCGCGGCGAT
>WNGO01000670.1_pt1 | contig 45739 bp, 46 predicted proteins | sample 5400511 | NCBI WGS metagenome assembly WNGO01 (sample SAMN13153380, study PRJNA577476) | soil metagenome | isolation source: 20 cm soil or saprolite under Garry oak tree replicate 2 | place: USA:California | collected 2016-06-15 | reverse complement strand
GTCGGCGGCGAGAGTCGGCCAGCGCGCGCTGACCCGCAACGCGACGAAACTTGTTCTCGGGTCGGTTGTGACGCGCATCTTGTTCCGCAGCCGCCGCACGGCAATCTCGATCGCGCGCAGCGAGTCCGTCGTGCGAATGCCGAGCTGTTGTATGAGATTGGCGGTGTCCGTTGGCTCGGGTGTGCGATAGTCGGGAAAACGAGACAAGACTAGGCGTGTCAACAGTTCTCGGCTCCGGAGGAGCTGGGCGTAGAACGCCGGGGAGTGGGACGGATCCCGGGACGACCCCACACCGAGCTGGGACGCTAGCCCTGAGAGCCCGGGGTCGGTGGCCAGTTCCGCGAGCCCACGCGGCAGCTCGATGGATGCGTCGGTGGTTACGAAAGAACCTTCGGCTCGGTATGAAGGAGGAATCACCAACGTCAATCCGAGCGCCAGGACGACGACGCCGACGGCCACCGCGACAGCGGCTCGCCAGCGTGACAGCGTGCCGGCGAGCAGCGCCGGAAAGCTCAGTGGGCCGGAATCCATCCCCACTTACTCCTTGCTCGCCACGTAGCGGTATCCCTTCCACTCAGGCGTGAATGCATCGACACGGGTGACATCCAAAAGCCGCCCGCCAGACTCCTGGAGGAGGCGCTGAACGGCGGCCCGGTTCACGCCGTACATCGCGATGCTGGCGCCGTTCCCGACGCCAATCCGCGCCAGCAGCGCGCGAATCGCGCTCTTGAGGCGCCACACGGGCACCCGGACAGCGGCTGACATGGCGGCAGGGGCAGTCGGCAGCTGAAAGCAGACTATACCACCCCTTCTCGTGATCCGCATGAACTCCCGGATGTATTGCTTTGTGTACCGGGGTGGAATGTGCTGGAGGGTGAGGTAGGAAAGCACGAGGTCGAAGTGTTCAGTGGGGAAACGCGCGAGGTCGGCAGTCGCGTTGACGCAATAACGGCAACGTTCGGCGTGGCGGTTGTACTGCTGAGCGAGGTCGATCATCGACGGCGATACATCCACTCCGACCACCTCCGCGAAGTGCTGCGCCAAAGGCTGCGTGAGCCGGCCGACACCACAACCGAAGTCGAGCGCCGCCCGACTCCCCGACGCAGCACCAGGGAGCCCGCGCAGGTAGTTCATCAAACTCTCAACCTCGCGGACGCCGGTGGCGAAGAACGCTTCGGCGTCCCAGCGCCCTCCCTTCTTGACTGGATCGCTCAGGATGGCCCACAGCGGGTCCACGCGTCCCTGGGTGTCCCAAGTCGTTTGGAGATCGTGCACGTCCATCAGCGGGCGTAACCTGTTGCCGCGACATTAGTTCGTCAAGGTAGCGCGCGTAATCGAGCGCTGGTATCCTCCCAAACCGTCATGCTGCGCATCGCGATCCTCGGCACTCGCGGGGTACCCGCCAACTATGGCGGGTTCGAGACGTGCGCCGAGGAGGTCAGTGTGGGGCTCGCGCAACGCGGCCACCAGGTCACCGTGTATTGTCGCCGCGGGAACGCGCCGGGCGATCCGGTTGAGTACAAGGGTGTCCGTCTGCGGTACGTACGGCATATCGAGCGCAAATCTCTCGGTACGATCACGCACACGCTCGCGGCGACATGGGACGCCGTGCGGGCGAGCTTCGACGTCCTGCTCTACTTCAACGCGGGGACAGCGCCCGCAGCGCTGTTAGCGAAGGTCGGAGGTCGCGCACCTGTCGTGTTGAACGTGGACGGGCTCGAGTGGCGGCGGCGCAAGTGGGGCCCCGTGGGTCGCGCCTACTACGTGGCGGCAGAGTGGCTGAGCGCCAAGGTCGCCGATCGCGTGATATCCGACTCCATGGCGATCCAGCGGTATTATCTGGAGCGGTGGAGGACGCCCTCGACGTTCGTGCCCTACGGAGCCCGGGTGGAAGGTCCCGAGCGCCCCGAGATCTTGCGCCAATACGGACTGGAGCCGGGGTCGTACTTCCTGGTGGCGAGCCGGCTCGAACCCGAAAACAACGCGGATCTCACTGTGGAAGCGTTCGCCCGTGTCGTAACGGAGAAGCGTCTCGTCATCGCGGGCGCGGCGAATTATCGCAGCCGCTTCGTCGAGGAGTTGCGACGCCGCGCCGATCCCCGCGTCGTCTTCCTCGGCGCGGTGTATGCACCCGGGCACATCCGTGAGCTGCATTGCGGGGCGTTCGCTTACGTCCACGGCAATGAGGTGGGGGGTACCAATCCCGCGCTCCTCAAGGCGATGGGTTACGGCAATTGTGTGCTGGCGCTCGACGTCCCGTTCAATGCAGAGGTTGTCGGCGATGCCGCGCTGCTCTATCGAAAAGACCCTGACGACCTCGCCAGACTGCTGCGCCGCGCCTTGGTCGAGCCGGACCTGGTGCGACACCTGGGAGAGCGCGCCCGCCAGCGTATCCGGCAGGCCTATCAATGGGACGACGTCGTGACGGGATACGAACGGGTGCTTGAACGGGCAGTGGCCGGTGAGTACCACGCGTCGCCCCGGCCCGACGTGGCGTACACCGGGGCCGTGGTGGTGGACTCAACTCAGAGGGGGGAACCAGGTGCCTGAGCACGTTCTGGTGACCGGCGGCGCCGGATTCGTGGGGTCGCATCTGATCGACGCCCTCATCAAGCGCGGCGATCGCGTCCGGGTACTGGACACCTTCGAGCAGCAGGTCCACGGCCCAGAGCGGAAACTGCCGGCCTACTGGAATCCGGCGGCCGAGTTGGTTCGCGGGTCGGTGACCGATCCGGAAGTCGTAACGCGTGCGCTCGAGGGGATCGACGTCGTCCTGCATCAGGCGGCGCTCGTCGGTGTGGGGCAATCGATGTACGACATCGCTCGGTATTGTCAGGTGAACACCGGCGGTGCCGGCGTGCTGCTCGAAGCGATCGTGAAGCAGCGCAGTCGCATTCGCAAGGTTGTCGTCGCCTCGTCAATGTCGGTGTACGGGGAGGGAGCGTACCGCACACCGGAAGGGGAGATGCGCGCGCCGCGGCTGCGCGGGCGTGATCGGCTGGAGCGGGCGGAGTGGGAGATGCGCGACTCGACGACGGGCGCGCCGCTCACGCCGATTCCCACACCGGAGTCGAAACCGCTCCAGCCGACCTCCGTGTATGCCGTCACCAAGCGCGATCATGAGGAGCTGTTCCTGACCGTGGGGTACGCGTATCGCATTCCGACCGTCGCGCTGCGTTACTTCAACATCTATGGCGAGCGTCAGGCCCTCTCCAATCCCTATACCGGTGTCGCGGCGATCTTCAGCGCGCGCGTCCTCAACGGACAGCCGCCGGTCGTCTTCGAGGATGGGAAGCAAAGCCGGGACTTTGTGCACGTGTCCGATGTGGTCCAGGCGAATCTGCTCGCGCTCGAGACCGACCGCGCGGACTATCAGGCTGTCAACGTCGGCACCGGCCGGCCCACGACCGTGCGGCAGGTGGCGGACGCGATTCTCGATGCGCTCGATGCTCGTGATCTCGCGCCCACGGTGCTCGGCAAGTTTCGGGAGGGCGACATTCGACACTGCTACGCGGACATCACCCTCGCGCGGACGTTGCTCGGCTACGAACCCCGGGTGGCTTTCGATAAGGGCATGCGTCAGCTCGTCACGTGGGTACGTGGCCAGCAGGCGGTGGACCGGTTCGACCAGGCCCACGAGCAACTCGTGGCCAGAGGGCTGGCCTGAGCGCGGCGTGCGGATCGGAATCGACGTCCATGTCTTGAACGGACCACCTCAGGGGACTGCTTCGGTTTGGCTCAATCTCCTGCCACACCTGCCCCCGACTCACGAATACTGGCTCTATAGCTTCGACCCGTCGCTGACGGCTCGCCATTTCCCGGGTTCGCATTTCGTGCACCGGCGAATCCCCATCCACCAGTCGCATTTCCGAATCCAATTCGTCTATCCCTGGCTCGCCCGCCGCGATCGGTGCGACGCATTCCACGTCAACTATTACGGGCCGTGGTTCGGCGCGCCGGGCCTCGTCGTCACAATCCACGACCTCGTATACCTGGACTTTCCGGAGTATGCCCCAGCGCGGCGACGTGGGCAGATGGCTTTACTGGGACGGCTGTCGGCCCGGGCTGCCCGGCTGATCACCACCGACTCGAGCTACTGGAAGGACCGCATCGTGGAGCGGTTTGGTGTGTCGCCAGGAAAAGTCGCGGTCGTACCGCCGGGACTCGGACAGGAATGGACCCGTCCCGACTGGCGCGCGATCGAAGCAGCGTGGGCGCGAATCGGCACGCACCTGCCGCCGCGCTTTGTTCTGACGGTGGGCCGGTTGGACCCGCGGAAGAATTTTCCGCTCGCCGCGCGGGTGACTCGCCTGCTTCGGGACATGGGGCTGGCTGATGGGCTCGTCGTCGTGGGTCCTGAGGATTTTGGGGCTACCGACATCCGTCGTGCCTGGGCACACGACGGCAACGAAGATCTCGTTACGCACATGCATCGACTCAGCACGGCCGAGCTGCAGGCGCTGTACGTCCATGCAAAATGCCTGCTCTTCCTGTCGATGGCCGAAGGGTTTGGGATGCCGCCGCTCGAAGCGATGGCCCTCGGTACACCCGTCGTAGCCTCGAATCGAACTGTGATGCCCGAAGTGTGCGGTGACGGCGCGCTGCTCGTCGACCCCGCGAATCAGGAGGCGGTCGTGACCACCGCGCGCAAAGTATTAGGGGACGAGGCGGCGCGTCTTGAGCTTGTGGAGCGCGGCAGATCCCGCGCCGCGATGTTCACAAGCGAGCGGATGGCGCGGGAACTGATCCGTGTGTACGAATCCGCAGCGGAGAGCTGAGCGCGGCGCTACTTCGCCCGCAACACTACGACGATCGCCACGACGCTCGACAGGATTTGCGCGATGCCGCCCAGCAGCGCCACCGGGTTCGTCCCTTCGCCAGTCGGCTTCGTCGGCACGAACACCTCCGAGCCCGGTCCTGGGGTCGGCTTGCTCGAGACGAAGAGCCATTTCCGGCGCGTGCGCGCGTCGCCGTTGGCGTAGCGCACGCTGACGCGGCCGCCGTCGGCGTTTGCCGCCAGGCCGCCCGCTGCGCTGATGTAATAGTCGAGGTCGGCACCGCGGCGCCACAGCAGACTCCCCGGCGCATTCACGGCGCCCATTACCTTCACAGTCGGCTGGTACTCGGGAATGAAAATCGAATCCTCGGGCTGCATGATGACGTTGTGCGAGGATCCCTTGTCGCGCAGCGCCCGCGTCAGCTCGACGTTCACCCGTCCGACGCCCTCCGCCGACCGCACGAACCGGATGCCCTCAGGGTACGCCTGCGGCGTCAGGCCGCCCGCGCGCTCGATCACGTCCGCCAGGCGCTCCTCCTTGGAGCGCAGCGAGTACGTCCCCGGGTAGCGCACCTGGCCGCTCACGACGACGGCACGCTGCAGGTCGAATTGCGGCTCCTGCATGATCAGCACGTTGTCGTACGGCGAGAGCGGCACTTCGGCCGCGCCGCTCGCGGGCACCGCCACGCCCGGCGGTCCGACGAACCGGCCGTCCGGGGTACGCTCGAACAGGTACGTCGAGTCGAGCGGCACACGCAACGTCGTCGCCAGCTGGCCGCGCGAGCGGTCCTCGGGGAGCCGGGCGATCTCGGCCTCCTTCAAGTACGCCCCGATCTTGGGCCCGCGTGCGAGCTGCACGAGGTCTCGCAGCGTCATGCCCGGCCGCCACGGGAAGCGTCCCGGCTTGTTCACGCGGCCGGCGATCGCGACGTAATAGGTTTCGCTCAAGGGTGGCAGAAAATCGACGACCACGGAGTCACCGTCCATGAGGGACAACGCCGGCACGCGGATGCCGGGTGCGCCCAGCGCTGGCGTGCGGTAACTCGTACCTTGCCCGTCACCGACTGGCGCGCGTGCAGCCACCGCGAGCGCGACGTCCAGGGCCGCACGGGGCGCCCGCCCCGGTCCGCGCTCGGCTGCGGCAAGGATCCGGTGCACCGTCACGCGCTGCAGTGCGGCGTCGGCGCGGAAGCCGCCGCTCGCCGCGAGCAGGTCGCCGAGTTGCTCGCCGGTCTGCAGGTCGTAGATCCCGGGCCGAATCACGGCTCCCGAGACCTGAACTCGCGTCTCGTGCACCGGCACGAACACCACATCGCCCGTCTCGAGCCGGATGTCGCTGCGCGTGTCGCCGCGGAGCAAGTAATCGTACAGATCGAGCGCCGCGACCGGCTTGCCGAGGCGCTGCACTTCGATGCGGCGCATGTTCGCGCGCTCGGTCACACCGCCCGCCGCGTACAGTGCCGTGAGCACCGTGCCGAGCGAGCTGAGAACCGCGTCGTCGCGTTCGCCCCGCGGCGCACCCCGGAGTACACGTGCCCGAGGCGAGTGTACAGCACATCACGCAGCTGGGTCAACGTGAGATTGCTGACGAACACCTGCCCGACCTGGGGGATGAAGACGAACCCCTCGCGTGTCACCTGCAGCGTGTAGGCAAGCTCGACGTCGCCCGTGAGAATCAGGACGAGCATGTCGCGCGGCCCCAAGTGGTAGTCGGGCGGGACGGGCCCTGAGAGGAGCGGCAGGAACTGCGTGGTCGTGCGGCGGAAGACGTCCACGCCGAAAACGTTGCTCCTGGATACGAGCGTGTCGCCCCGCCACCGGATCATTCCCGTATCCAGTGCTTGCTGGCTCGAGCTAACGGGACCGAAGCCTAGGGCTTGGATTGCGGAAAGCTCGGCCACCGACCCGGTTTGAGCGCCCGCTTCCGGGGCACCTGCGCCGAGGTACGCGTCGAGCAGATTGTCCGGATAGCCGCTTGCGCGAAGCCTCGAACGGATCTGGTCAGCGGAGAGCCCCGACTCGCGGATTCGCTGCCGGATGGCGTCAGGATTCGCCAGGCCCTGCGGCAGGTTCTGGGCGTCGGTGCGCGGAGCGACGACGCCGAGCGCGCAGAGGCTCAGCGCCAATGCAATGAGTGTTCTCGTCCTCAACACAACCCCAAGGGCTTCAGAGAAAGAAGAACTTGCCTGGTAACTCTTGGACTGTCAACCTTTTGGCCGAGGTGCCCGGCACCGGGCGCGTCGTGCCTGAGCACACGGCGCCGGACGAACAGCAAACCGTTGACAGAAGACGCGAATGCTGCTGATCAGGCTAGGCTGCGGGCTTGGCGAGTCCTGACACCCGGATCAAGCGATGATGGACGGGATCGACTGCGAGTAGGTACTCCTCTAATGTGACAACTCCCAGGATCGGTTCGGACCCTGGCGGTGCGAACGCGACAATCGTTGGTTGCTCGCCGCGCCCCTCGACTCTGATCTGTACCCACGCCACCGGATAACGTTGTTCGCGACCGTCGGCCAACTCGAATGGCCACTCCTGCTCCGGGCTGACGCCGAGACGTTCGAGCACGTCTCGCGGCACCCAGGTGAACGTGGAGCCGGTGTCCACGAGAGCACGCAACGGCTCGAACCTTTCACCCTTCGCGCGCGCGATCTGGATCGATACCCGGAAATCTCCCCGTTTCATTGCGCTCTCCAATCAAAACAGTGGCTTGTAGACCTCTGCCGTCAAGGTTGCCGTCTGCTGCCAAGTGAACTGACGCGCCCGGCCCCAGCCACGCTGGATCAGCTCCTCACGCTCCTCCGGGTCATCGAGTTGCTCGATCGCCTGCACGTAATCGGCCGGATCGCGCCCCTCGACCACGACCGCGGCACCGCCGGCGACCTCCTTCAAGCCGCCGGCGCCTGACGTGACGACCGGCAGTCCTGACGCAAAGGCCTCGAGCACCGGGAACCCGAACCCCTCATATAAGGAAGGAAAGAGGAGGACGTCTGCCGTACGATAGGCGCGGCGCAGCGCCGTCTCGTCGGCGGAGGCGATACTGCGCACGACGGCGCGCATGTCGAGCCGATCGATCAGTTGCTCCTGCTCGGGCGTGAAGCGGCCGCCGACCTGAAGGAGATAGGCATCAATCTGCTGGCGCAGCCGCGCAACCGTCTGGATGACGAGCGGGACATTCTTGCGATCGACGGTGCTGCCGACGTGCAGTACGACGAACGCCTCTTCGGGAATTCGCCAATCGCGGCGGCCGCGCTCGCGTGCGACCGTGGACTCGCCGTAAAACGCGCGATCGACGCCGAACGGGACGACGAAGATGTTCTTGTCCGTGCCGAGCCAGGTGGCGAGCTCATATTTGAGCCACTGCGTGCCGACGATGTAGGCATCGGCCTGCCGCAGCGCCTTGAGTGCCTGCCGCAGAAAGCGCGTGCGCACACCTTCGCGCCAGCCCTCGCGCCAATTGTCGGTCGGCGAGCGCAGCACCACGACGGGCATGAGATCGTGCACAGTCACTATGACGGGCCGCCGGCCTGCCTTCTCGATCATATGCGCGTAGCTGTGATCGAGCACGTGCACGAGATCGGCGCGCTTCGCCTCGCGCTTGACTCGCCACGGATAGAAGTAGTAGCGGGCCGCCCACTGCTGTGGCCCGTGGAGAGGACCGGGCAAGACGACGCGAGAGGGATCGACCGGTTGCGTCCACCACCGCACGAAGGCCGTGCCGCGACTGTCGCGCTTGTCGGCACCCGTTCGCCGACCCACCGAATCGCGCGTCAGCGCTCCGATGTGGGCCGCCAAGCGGACGTGAAATCCGAACTCACCGCTCTCGAGCCAATCGTGCAGGCGATGGGCATACCTGTCCATCGACGCCCAGCGTTCGAGCGGGAGATCGGGTACCAGGAGGACGGTAGACACTATTTGACTATCTGCTGCCAAAACGAAAGGGTCCTCTCCGCAATCGCATCATCAGAGTACAGTCGCAGTGCGCGTGCACGTGCGGCTGCCGCGAGCGACCGTCGCGTTCCCTGATCCATCAGTCTTTCGACTGCGCCCGCCAGCGCCTGTAGATCGCCCTCGGGTACTACGAGACCTGCGTCTCCGATCAGCTCCGGAATGATTCCACTGTCCGTGCCCAGCACCGCCACTTCGTGGGCCATCGCCTCCACGAGCACCTGGCCGTTGGTTTCGCGCCATGCATCCGACGATCGAGACGGCAGCACCAGGACGTCGAGATCCGGCCAGAGATTGGTGACGTGCTCGGCCGGCAATCCGCCGGTCCAGCGCACGCGCGCGGCGAGGCGGAGCTCGGTGGCGAGCTGCTCGAGCCGTTCGCGGTCCGGGCCGTCGCCGACGATCGTGAGGCGCCACTTGGCGGCGCGCTGCAGCGCCAGCGCCTGCAACAAATTATCGAGTCCCTTCTGCGGAACCAAACGGCCCACGAATCCGATCGCGAGGCCTTCATGGGGCACGTGTTGTGGCTCGTGCGGTGCCGCCGCGCCGAGCTGCGGGATCACGGCGATGGGGAGCTTGGGCGCGTCGCGCCGCACCAGCGTACCGGCGAGATCGCTGCCCGCGATGAGGCCCGTGAGCCGCCGCAGCATGCGCCGATGCTTCAGGGAGAGCCACCAATCGAGCTGCAGCTCGACGTTCTGATGCGTGAACAGCACGACAGGGATGCCGAGGCCGCGGGCGGCACTGAATACCTGGCGCGCCGCCAGCGTGCTCGGCTCTTCTTCTACCTGGACGAGATCGGGACGCCGGTCGCGCAGCAGCGCCTTGAGGGCGCGGCGGCCGTACGTGGCTTTCGCGAAGTCGGCTTTGTCTCCCATGCCGCGCGCCGGCAGCGGAAACACCTCGAGGCCGCCCTGGCGCTCCCACGCGACGTCGATCGGCTGGCCGAACCACGGCTCGCGCCAGCGCTGCGGAATGGCGACGGTGACTTCGAGGCCGCGCGCGGCGAGGGCGCGGAGTTTTCCCCGATGCGTGGGTTGCAGATAGGTTTGGGAGATGACGAGGACGCGGCGCATGATCAAATGCGGAATGTGAAATGCGAAATGCGAAATTTACAGGCAGGGTTCGATAGACCCACGACCTTTCCTTTCAATTCCGCATTTCGAATTCTGCATTTCGCATTGCCAATGGGCGGCACAGGACTCGAACCTGTGACCTCCGGTATGTGAGACCGGCGCTCTAACCAGCTGAGCTAGCCACCCGGGCCTTCGGAATGATCAATGATCAATGATCAATGATCAATGTACAATGATCAATGGTCATTCGCGCCGCGCTCCCCATTGCGTCTCGCAGTCTTGATACTTGTGGCCAGGATTGCCAATAACTCATCACACTCACGCAACGAGGACTCGACGAGCTCGGGAGTAGCCAGGTTCATCTCCCTGACGAACTTGAGCCAGGTGCGGGTCTCGCGAAGTTCCTTGAGGCATATCCCGAGCTTATGAATGAAATCGCGACGCGATTCAGCGGATTGAACTTCCCCGTAGTTTGCAAATGGCGATGTGCTCGACCTGACCAACTGAAGCGCCACATGTTGCCCGAGCGGCGTCCGTGGGAATCGCTCGGCTAAACCACAGGTGGTACTCCCAAAGCGTATCAGTCGATCTTCCAGGTCGTGCCTCGCCATGCCGCAGTCTTGCACCAAGAAGGGTCGAGGACCGAACCGAACTCGCGCGAAACTGGTACACAATTCCGCAGGACATTGATCATTGATCATTGATCATTGATCATTGGACATTGGTTGTCAGTGGGCCCTCCAGGATTTGAACCTGGGACCTACGGATTATGAGTCCGCTGCTCTAACCGCTGAGCTAAGGGCCCGCGCAACGTTGTCGAATATAGAATGTCGAACTGCGGCGAACAGATGGGCCCTAACGACAGCCGATTTTCCCCGACCCGCTTTGCCGATTCACCCCGCCCGTAAAGTCGGACCTGAGACGCTTGAGCGGTGCGTTCAGGGCCACGGGCGACGTTCCCGCGAACACGCGGCCTAGGCCGATGGTCAGCACCCATTTCGGGGATCCCGCGGTGAGGCCAACACCCCCGTCGACGGTCAGCGCGAGCAGACTCCCAATTCGATGCGTCACGCCGCCGCCCACCACCCGGCTCAATGCCTGCGCCGAGTCCGTCGGACCCACGTCGATGCCGAATGAGGCGTCGGCCCGCCAGCTCGGCGCGACGTCGTAGCCGGCGCCCACGAGCAGCGAGGTCGCGCGGGGCGCGGTGAGGGTCGATTGGCTGGATACGTGGCTGATGCTGCGGCTTGCATCCGCGGAGAGATGGAGCCTGTGATCGGGAGTCGCGGCGAAACCCAGATCGATCCCCGCCGACGTCTGGCCGCTGCCGAGGCCGCAGGCCGCGTTCCCCGTCGGCAACACGACCGTCAGCGCGCCGGCGAGTGCCGGGGCGCCTGGCCCCGCGAACGCGTGCGCGGCCGCAGCGGAGAACGGGAGATCGCTGACGCCGTTGCTCGTCACCGGGCGCCCATTCACGACGTCTCGGACATGCACGACCGAGGGAATTGTCGACAGCGTCAGCCACGGCGCGACCTGCAGGGTCACGACGCCAGAAACCGCCTGCTCGGAGCGCTGATCGCTGAGCTTCGCCGACCCGGCCGACACACCGGCGGAGACGGACGACTGCGCCGCGAGCGAGGCGCCGGCGAGAAAGGCAGCCAGGCCGAGCCAGGACGGGGAATGACGCACGATTCTTTAGACCCGGCGGAGACTGAAAACGTGACGTTTCGCAGGTTCCGGGAGTCCCTCAGCCTAGGGGAGATTCCCACAACTGGAGGATTGCATGAAGCGCATCACCAAGCTCGTCATCGGGATCGCCGTCGCCACGTTGGGCGTGGCCAGCGTTGCAAGCGCGCAGGGCAAGTCGCCCGCCCCCCGCGTGCGGACCACCCCGATGTCGCATCCGTCAAACCCCAAGGCCAACTCCGCCAATTCCTCGAACGCCGCCACGCAGCCGAAGGGCAGCGACTCGTTCAAAGGGATCGCGACCAAACTCGGCATCACGCCTGAGGCGCTCCAGACGGCGTTCGAGTCGGCGCGGCAGGCCAATCCCAAGCTGACGCGCGGCCAGTTCGTCGCCGCCAACATGCTGGCGCACAATCTCGGCTCGAAGAACTCCGCGATCACCACGGAGGCGATTCTGAGCGGGGTGCAGAGCGGGAAGAGCATCGGGCAGACGCTGCAGGGTCTGGGTCTGTCGGAGAAGGATGCGGAAGCGGCGGAGCGGCAGGCGAAGCGCGACGCGGCATCGGCGCAGAAACCGGTGACGCCGTAGGGATCAGCCGAACCGAATGTTTTTTACGTAGGGGCGCAGCATGCTGCGCCCCTATGTCGTTACAACAATCCCTCCCGCCGCAGTTTCCCGAGCTGGTCGTAGTACGCCTCGTGCACCGCCAGCACTTCGGGGCCTGAGACCGTCGCCACGCCGGCCTTTCCGACCTCGATCCCGGCGGCGAAGTTCGCGATATGTGCCGCTTCGCGCACGCTCGCGCCCGCGGCGAGCGCCGTCCCGACCCACGCCGTCACCGTATCCCCCGCGCCCGAGACGTCGAACACCTCCCGCGCCATCGTGGGAATGCGCGTGATCTCCTGGTCCTTCGTCACGAGCATCATCCCCTCGCCGCCGAGTGTGAGGAGGAGGTTGTCGACGGCGAGCTTGGTGAGCGCGTCCGGCAGCGCATCGGGGTGGGCGAGGTCGAGCGCCGCGCCCATCGCCAGCTCCAGCTCGCGGCGGTTCGGCTTGAAGACTGTCGCACCGCGATAGGCGAAGAAGTTCTTGAACTTGGGATCGACGACCACCGGGAGGCTGCGCTTCTTGGCGAGCGTCAGGGCGCGCTCGATCACCTGCGGTACCAGCGTGCCCTTGTTGTAGTCCTCGAACAACAACGCGTCGGCATCGCGCAGCGCCCGCTCGAGTGCCGCGCCGAGCTGCTCCATCACGCGCGCCGAGACGGGATTGTCGATCTCCTCGTCGATGCGCAGCATCTGCTGGCCGCGGGCCACGACGCGCGTCTTGGACGTCGTGGGACGCCCCGGGTCGGTGACGAGATAGCTCGTGCTGAGCTGCAGGTCGTCGAGCTCGCCGCGCACGGACGTGCCGCGCGCGTCCTCGCCGACAACGGCGACGAGCCGGCATTCGGCGCCCAGCGCCGCGACGTTCGCGGCGACGTTGGCCGCGCCGCCGAGACCATGGCGGCTCGCGTGCACCGTGACGACGGGCACCGGCGCCTCGGGCGAAACCCGCTCGACTTCGCCCACCAGGTAGACGTCGAGCATCGCGTCGCCGACCACGACGACCTTGGTCGTGGTCATCTTGCGGAGAAGGGTTTCGATGCGGTCGCGCGTGAGTCTGGTGTCGGTCACGGTATGCGGCCTTCCTTCTTCGTTTGCCAGGTCAGTTGCACCGTCCCCACCCAGCGCGTTTTTTCCGGACCATTCGCGATCAGGTGCACGCCGCCATCGCCCGACAACACCCAGCGTCCATGAATCACACGAGTAGCGAGGGCAAGGCGCGTCGTCCGCACAACGGTTCCGGCAAACAGCGTCGGCGTCGACGCGTACTGCGCCACCGCAGGGTAGGGCAGGCGAAAGTCGCCCTGGCCCTGACGCAGCAGCGTGACCTCCGGTTCGAGCAGGACGCTCGGACCGACGATCATGCTGGCGCGCAACGTGAGCTGATCGTAGTCGGAGAAGTTGCGGCCGAGCCCGACGCCACGCCGCATGACGGTTTCGGCCGGATTGGGCGTGCGATACGTGAGATTGGAGACCTGGGTGTAGAACGCGGTCCACCCGAAATGCGACACTGAGCCTTGAGCGCCCAACGTGAAGCCGTAAGAGGGCGGCTCTTTGTCGCTCGCGGCAGTTCTGTCGACCTGGATGTCGTCGAGCAGCAGCGAGGCGAAGAGCTGAGTGCGCTTGACGCGTGTCGTGACGTCGAAGCCCACGAGATTGTTCGCTTGCGAGTTCTGGTCGTATTGTTGCACCAGGCCGAGGGTAAAGATGTTCGCGAACCAGGGCTCGAGCTGGCGGTCTACGCCGGCCACGATCGTCCCCTCCCACAGCGAAAACGTCGTGTTCCCCGGTGGCCGGACCGTGAAGCGATGCGCGATGAAGTAGCGATGCTCGGTCGCTCCCGTCGTGTCGGGCAGGTCATCGAGCTGTGTCAGGAGCCCCTCGAGATACACCCCCTCGGTGCCGATGCGGACGTCGAGCTGATCGTAGCTGTAGGGGTTGGGTGACACGAGCAAGCCGTCGGTGATGCGCGGCCCCCAATTGCGATCCACGCTCCCGAAGAACACCTCACCGAACCGCCACTGCGCGCTGACGTACGCCTCGGCGGTGCGTCCCGCGACGACGCGATCCTTCTTGCCGAAATAATCGGGATCCCACTTGAGTCGCGTGTCGAAATACGGATGACTGACGAGCACCGCCGGTCCGAAATAGAGCGTCAGCGCGGCGCCGCCGGAGAACGTGGCGTGGCCCGGTCCTGCTTCGCGCAACGGATCGCGGCGCGCATGCGAGCTGGCGGCGGTGGCGGCGTGGATGTCGATGCGCGACGCCGGGCCGCGCATGTGGCGCGTCAGATCGGAGCGAATCTGCTTCACGACCGCCCACTCGGCGCTGGTCACGACGCTGCTGTCGACCGCCTCGAGCGCGCGCACGACCTGCTCGACCTTGAACGGGCGGCTGAGCGGCGAGGGGTCGGCCATGCGGCCCGCGGCGATCAGGTGCTCGAGGAACGGCGTGCTCCAGTGACTGATGGGGAGGTAGGGCGAGGCCTCTTGTGCGAACGCGCCGGCCGGCGTCAGCAGCAGGAGGAAAAGGGCGGTGCGCATGCGCGTGGATGATACAACTCCAATGCGGAATGTGGAATGCGGAATGCGGAATCGAAGGGCAAGTTCGTGCGAGGCACGACGCCTGCCCTTACATTCCGCATTCCGAATTCCGCGTTCCGCAGTGCACTGCGCGGGCGAAAGGAGTCTGATTGTTGGTCGAATCCTGGCGGGGACCAGTTTTGGAATCCCGCCACACCGTCCACGTAGCCGTCGTCGACGGCGCGGGCCGTCTCGTGGCGAGCGCGGGCGACCCCGAGTACCGGACGTTCTGGCGATCTGCCGCCAAGCCGTTTCAGGCCGTGCCGCTGATCGAAGATGGGGCGGTGGAGCGGTTCGGACTGAGCCGGCAAGACCTGGCGCTCGCGTGCGCGTCGCATTCGAGCGAGCCGGCCCAAGTGGCGCTGGTCCGCGACTTCCTGCGTCGCATCGGCTGCACGGAGCGTGACCTGCTGTGCGGGCCGCATCGGCCGCTGTCCGAGGCGGTCGCCAGAGACTACGAGACGCGCGGCGTGCGCTTGACGGCGGTCTACTCGAACTGCTCCGGCAAACACACCGGCATGCTGGCGCTCGCCAAGGCGCACGGCTGGCCGACGGAGTTCTATGCGCGCGCCGAGCATCCGGTGCAGCAGCGCTGCCTGAAATCCGTGAGCGAGTACACCGATGTGCCGGCGGAGGAGATCGGTGTGGCGGTCGACGGATGCGGCGTCGCCTGTTTCGCGTTGCCGCTGCGGAATATGGCGCTTGCGTATGCACGGCTGGGGAGTAGGGAGTGGGGAGTGGTACCTAACGGTGCGCACCGTCGCGAACCACTCCCCACTCCCCACTCCCCGATCCTCCAAGCGATACTGCACCACCCTGAGCTCATAGCGGGTGAGGGCCGCCCGTGCACGGAGCTGATGTGCGCGCATCCCGGTCGCGTGGTCACGAAGGTCGGCGCCGAGGGCGTCTACAGCGCGCTGCTCGTGCGCGAGGGGCTGGGCGTGAGCCTCAAGGTCGAGGACGGCCACAGCCTCGCGTCCGCGCTGGCCATCGCGGCCGTGCTCACGGAGCTCGGCCTCGAGCCGCAGCCGGCATCGTTACTCAAGAAACCGATCACGAATTCGCGAGGAGAAACGGTGGGGGAGATGCGTGTTAATGGGGGGCTAACGCAATGAAACGATTGCGGAATGCGGATTGCGGAATGTTAAGGTGAGCGTCGAAAAGCCCACTGGGCTCGATCCGCAAACGCTCGCGCTGGTTCGGATCGCGGCCGCGACGGCCACGGGCGACGAGACCAAGTTGCGCGACCGGATGGTGGCCGCTCGGGCGGTCCATGTACCGCCGCAGTGGGTGGACGAGCTGCTGCTGCAGAGCTTCCTCAACGTGGGATACCCGCTGGCGCTGGTGGCGTTCGGGGTGTGGCGCAGTGTGGCGGGGCCGCTGCTGGAGAGCGAGAAAGGCGAGCCGATCGCCCATCCCGAGTGGGAGCGGTGGACGAAACGCGGCGTCGCGGCCTGTGGCGAGGTGTACGGGCGCACATACCACAAGCTGATGCTCAATCTGCGGTCGCTGCATCCGGCGATCGAGCCGTTGGTCGTGGTCGATGCTTACGGAAAGATCCTGGGCCGGCCTGGGCTTGATGCGAAGCGGCGGGAGCTATGCACGTTGGCGGCGATTGCGATGCAAAACGCGCCTATGCAGTTGCATGCGCATTTTAGAGGCGCTCTGAATACTGGCTCTACTCGGGAAGAGGTTGATGAAGTCCTTGCGCTCATCGAAGCCGACCTGCCGGCGGGGCGGGCCCTGAGTGTCTGGGAGCTCTGGTCGGACGTGCGGTCGAGAAGCCTGTAATGCGGAATGCGGAATGCGGAATGCGGAATTGTGAGGTGAGGTCGTGCCGCAATTCAACCTGAAGGAGCGCACTAAAGCATTTGCACTCGAGGTGGTGGGTCTGGTTGAGGATCTACCCCGGAGCCATAGCGCAGACGCAATTGGCAACCAGCTACTTCGCTCGGGGACATCGGTCGGGGCGAATTATCGAGCGGCTTGTCGGGCGCGATCAAGGCGGGAATTCCTGGCGAAACTTGGGATCGTGGAGGAGGAGGCAGATGAATCGCAATTCTGGCTGGATCTAATCATTGCTCGGGGGTTAGCAGACGAAGACCGCGTGCTGAAGTTGCGCGAGGAAGCCCGACAACTCGTTGCCATCATTGTAACCTCGATTCGGACTGCGCGTCGAACTCCCCATTCAATTCCGCATTCCGCATTCCGCATTCCGCATTAGATGTTTATCGATCGTGCGGTGGTACAGGTTGTCGCCGGCACAGGAGGCTCCGGCGCCTCGTCGTTTCGGCGGGAAAAGTTTGTGCCCAAGGGAGGGCCTGACGGTGGAGACGGTGGACAAGGCGGCAGTGTGTTCGTGAAGGTCGATCCCAATCTCGCGACGCTGCTGGATTATCGATATCACACCCGGTGGGTGGCGGAACGAGGCCAGCATGGCAAGGGCAAGAACATGTCGGGCAAATCCGGCGACGACGTGTTCATGCCTGTGCCGGCAGGTACCGAGATTCGCGACCCGGACTCCGGTGAAGTCCTCGGCGAGATGATCAAGCCGGATCAGACGTTGCGCGTCGCGAAAGGCGGCCGCGGAGGACGCGGCAACCAGCACTTCGCGACGCCCACGCATCAGTCGCCGCGCGAATGGGAGCCCGGCGAAGCAGGCGAGGAGCGCCGGGTCGAGCTGGTCCTCAAACTGATCGCCGACGTCGGCCTGCTCGGCGAGCCGAACGCCGGCAAGAGCACGCTGCTGTCGGTGATCTCGGCGGCGCGGCCCAAGATCGCCGACTATCCCTTCACGACACTCGAGCCGCACCTCGGCGTCGTGGGACTGTCTGACCATCGGTCGTTCGTCGTCGCCGACATCCCCGGCATCATCGAGGGCGCGCACGAAGGGAAGGGGCTCGGCCTGCGCTTTCTCCAACACGTCGAACGCACGCGCATCCTGGCGTTGCTCGTACCGGTGGACAGCCCCGACCCGCAAGCGACGTATGAGCTACTGAGGAAGGAAGCCTCGGCGTACTCGAAGGAGCTCGCCGCCAAGCCGCACGTCGTGGTTCTTACGAAGGCTGACCTACGCACGACGCACGACGCACGACGCACGCTGATTCGCACGGACGCTGGCGCTCCGGTAGTAATGATTTCCGCCGTCGCTCGCCAGGGAATACCAGAACTGCTCGAAGTGCTATGGAAAACCGTGAAGTCCTAGCGACCCTCACGCTCTCCCTCGTCCCCGGCATCGGCTCGCAGCGGTTGCGCGCGCTCGTTGCGGCGTTCGGCAGTGCCCAAGGGGCGCTGGAGGCGCCGCAGTCCAAGGTGGCCGCGATTTTCGGCATCGGCCGGGCGGCGGCCACGGCGATCAAGGAGGCGCGCCCGGAGGACGGCGCCCGCGTACTCGAGCGATTGCGGGAGCTGGGCGCGAACGTACTCCTGGCCGGGGAGCCAGGTTTTCCATCGCAACTCGAGGAGATCCCCGACCCTCCTATCGTCCTGTACGTCTGGGGCGATGTGTCGCTGCTCGCAAAGCCCGGCGTGGCGTTGGTCGGCAGTCGCGATCACACATCGTACGGTGCGGAAGTGGCGCACGTCCTGGCAACGGCGGTCGCGCAGCGCGCCGTGGTGGTGAGCGGGATGGCGCGCGGCATCGACGCGCTCGTGCACACGGCCGCGCTCGACGCGGCGGGGGGCGGCACGATCGGTGTCCTCGGGAATGGATTTGGCGTGATCTATCCGACGGCGAATCGCGCGCTGTACGAGCGCATGGTGGCCCAAGGCTGTCTCGTGACCGAGCATCCACCCGGTGAGCGCCCGCATGCCGGCGCGTTCCCGCGGCGCAATCGGATCATCTCCGGGCTGTCGCGCGCGGTCGTCGTGGTGGAAGCCGACGTCAAGTCCGGCGCCCTCGTCACCGCCGACTGCGGGCTCGCCCAGGGCCGGCCAATCCTCGCGGTGCCAGGGCCGATTACCAGTCGCACGTCCGCGGGGTGCAACAAGCTGATCCAGCAGGGCGCGAAGCCGGTGCTCTGTGCCGCCGACATCCTCGAAGAGATCGGTCTGGCGGTGGGCTTGCGCGAGTTTGGCCTCGCGCTCTCGACGCCCGCGCCGCGTGCGCCGCCGATCGATCTGACCGGGCTGCAGCTGGCGCTGTGGCACCGCATGACGACAGAGCCGCAGCATGTGGACGCGTTGGTTGTCGCCGCGCAGACCCGCCCGGCGGAGGTGCTGGGCGCGCTCACGGAGCTGGAGCTGCGCGGGTTGGTGCGGCAGGGGCCGGGAATGGTGTTTGGGCTTACCTGAAGGCAAGGCGAAACGCGGAATGCGAAATGGGGAATTTCACTGCAGGCCCTGTGCGCTAAATTGCATCCGTGCATCTCTACATCCATGTCCCTTTTTGCCAGCGACGCTGTTCCTACTGCGACTTCTCGATTGCCGTCAGGAAGCGAATTCCAACAGGAGAGTACGTCGAGACAATACTGACCGAAGCGGCTCGGATTCCGCCTTCGAATCTTGAGACGATCTATCTCGGTGGCGGAACGCCGTCGTTACTGCCGTCGGACGCGATCCGCATCTTGCTGCACGAACTCAGCAAGAGATTTCGCATTCCGAATTCCGCATTTCGCATTGAGGTGACCCTCGAAGCCAACCCGGAGGACGTGACTCCAGACAACGCCAGAGCCTGGCATGCGGCCGGAGTCAACCGGGTGAGCCTCGGTGCCCAATCGTTCGACGACAACGTCCTGAAATGGATGCACCGGTCCCACGACGCGGCACGGATCGGCGTCGCGGTTCAGGCGCTCCGTGGAGCGGGCATCGATAACATCTCGCTCGACCTGATCTTCGGCCTGCCGGAGGAATTGCATCGCGACTGGGAACGCGACCTGGAGACGGCCCACGCACTACGCACCACGCACCTGTCTTTGTACGGTCTGACCGTGGAACCGCGCACCCCGCTCGACCGTTGGATTTCGCGCGGCGCGGCCAGCGCGCCAGCTGACGAGCGCTACGCCGAGGAGTATTTGCTTGCCCACAGACGGCTGAAGGCTGATGGCTATCAGTTTTACGAAGTCTCCAACGCCGCCCGCGACGGCTTTCGCTCGCAACACAACTCCGCCTACTGGTCGGGGAAGGCGTACGTGGGGCTGGGACCGGCCGCGCACTCCTTCGACGGCACCACGCGCCGCTGGAACCTGCGTGCCTGGGAAGGTTATCGGCGTGCAATGGCGGAGGGGCGGTCCGTCGTCGAATCGGAGGAGACGTTGACGGAGGAGCAGCGGGAAATAGAAGCCATTTATCTGGGACTCAGAACAATTGAGGGTTTACCCCTCGCCGCCGCCTCACCACGCCGCCTCTCGCCCCCGCCTCATTTCGCCGCCCAAGGCTGGGTGGAAGTGCGCGACGGCAGGCTGAAGTGCACCCCGGAGGGCTGGCTACGATTAGATTCATTAGTGAACGAATTGACCATGCACACCGAGATCCAGCAGTGACAGCTCCGCTGACCGACCGCGAGCGCGTCGTACTCGAGGCCGTGATCGAGACGTACGTGCAAACTGCCGAACCGGCGGGGAGCCGGACGATCGCGCAGCGCCACCAGCTGGGGCTGTCGCCGGCGACGATTCGCAACACCATGAGCGACCTCGAGGCGAAGGGCTACCTGTACCATCCCCATACGTCGGCCGGCCGCATACCGACCGATCTGGCGTATCGGGTCTACGTTGACTACTTGATGCGGCCGCCCGCGGTCGCCCCCGCGCAAGACCAGCACCTTCGCGGGGAGCTGGAAGGGCAGCGCGCGGCCGTCGAAACGATCCTGTCGCGCGCCGCCCAGGTCTTGGGCGTGCTGACCAATGAGCTCGGGGTCGCCGTGACTCCCACGCTCGACGAAGCCGTCCTTGATCGCCTCGATCTGCTACAGGTTTCCTCCGATCGGCTGCTCCTGGTGCTCGCGCTGCGCAGCGGCGCGGTCCGGACGATCTTCGTGGAAGTGCCGGCGGCGCTCGCGGCCGAAGCCGTGCAAAAGGTGACGGTCGTCCTCAACGAGCGCCTGGCGGGCCTCACGCTGAAAGAGATTCGCTCCACCCTCGCGGATCGGCTGCGCGATGCGAGCCCGTCCGAGCCGGGCTCGTCGGAGCTGCTGAACATCTTCGTGCAGGAAGCCGACGATCTCTTCGACGTGCCGATGACACCGCCGGGCACCGTGCCGGTGCATCTCGGCAGCACGCAGCCGCTCGCGGAGCAGCCGGAATTCTCCACAAGGGCGCGGCTGCAGGGCCTGCTCGAAGTCACGGAGCGGCGCGATCTGCTGCGCGATGCCTTGATGGCGCGGGGTGGCGAGGGGCTCACGATCACGATCGGTCAGGAGCACGCGGACGCGCGCCTCTCGACGTTCACGCTGGTGACCTCGACGTATCGCTTCGGCCCGCTCACGGGCGTCATCGGCGTTATGGGGCCGACTCGCATGGCGTACGACAAGATTGCCGCGCTTGTCAATCACACGTCGCGGCTCGTAGGGGAGTTGCTCGAGTAAGATGAAGCAGGATTTCTACGGGGTGCTCGGCGTGCCGCGTGATGCGGCCGAAGCCGATATCAAGAAAGCCTACCGCAAGCTGGCGATGGAGTGCCACCCCGACCGCAACAATGGCGATAAGGCGGCGGAGGAGCGCTTCAAGCTCGTCACCGAAGCGTACGAAGTGCTGCGCGATCCCGAGAAGCGTGCCGCCTACGACCGCTACGGTCACCAGGGGCTGCGGGGGGGGGCGGGGGGCGGTGGCGCTGGATTCAGCTCGGTGCACTTCGATTTATCCGAAGCGCTCAGCGTGTTCATGCGAGACTTCGGTCTCGGCGGTGGCTTCGACACGCTGTTCGGCGGCGGCCAGCGGCGTGACCGGCGGCGCGGGCACGACATCAAGGTGGGTCTGAAGCTCACGCTCGCCGAAGTCGCGAGCGGCACGACGAAGACGGTGCGAATCAAAAGTCTGGAGCCGTGCCCCGAATGCAGCGGCACCGGCGCGAAACCCGGCACGGAGCCCGTGAAATGCCGGACGTGTGGTGGGAGTGGCGAGGTGCGCCACCACGCCCAGTCGCTGTTCGGGCAATTCCTCACCGTGTCGCCCTGTCCGACCTGCGCGGGCGAAGGCACCTTCATCCACAGCCCCTGCGCGCGCTGCGGCGGCGACGGGCGCGTGAAAGGCGAGAAGACGATTCAGATCGACGTGCCGGCGGGCGTCGCCGATCATCATTACCTCACGCTGCGGGGCCAGGGCGTACCGGGTCCGCGCAACGGCCCGCCCGGCGATTTGATCGCGGTCCTCGACATCAAGGAAGATCCGCGCTTCGAGCGCCACGGCGACGACCTCGTCTACGACCTCGGGATTACGTTCACGCAGGCGGCGCTCGGAGCGGAACTGCAAGTCCCCACGCCGTACGGCCAGACGACGCTGCGCATCGAGCCCGGCACGCAGACCGGCATGGCGTACCGGCTGCGCGCCAAGGGTCTGCCGCGCCTCGGCGAGGGCGGCCACGGCGACCTCCACGTCCGCATTCATGTTTGGACGCCGACCAAGCTCACCGCCGACCAGCGCAAGCTGCTGGAGAAGTTGAGCGAGATCGAAGACGCCCCGCCCGAGAAGGAGAGCGGCAGGTTCTGGGACACGGTCCGCCGCGCGCTGGGCCAGCTGTGAGTAGCGGATGCATCTTTTGTAAGGTCGTGGCCGGCGAGATCCCCGCGTCCGTCGTGAAGCGCGGCGAGGGGATGCTGGCCTTCAAAGATCTGAGTCCGCAGGCACCCACCCATGTCCTCGTCGTTCCGACGACTCACATCGGTACCTTGAACGAGGCCAAGGACGCGGGACTGTTGGGGAAGCTGCTGTTGTTTGCCCGCGATGTCGCGCAGGACGCCGGGATCGCGGCCAAAGGCTACCGGGTGGTCGTGAATACGAATCCCGATGGCGGCCAAACGGTCTTTCACCTTCATCTGCACGTCCTGGGCGGACGGGCGATGCACTGGCCCCCGGGCTAGGCTTGCCCCGGCAAGAAGCCGAAGCTAAGTTCGTGTGTCTCTAACCACTTAGCAAAAGCGGGGTCTATGCCGGAAGTCATCATTCACGATGACGAGAGCTTTGAGCGCGCGCTCAAGCGGTTCAAGAAGAAATGCGAAAAGGCGGGGATTCTCGCCGACCTGAGGAAGCACCGTCACTACGAGAAGCCGAGTGAGCGCAAGAAGCGGAAAATGAATGCGGCGCGCCGCAAGAATCGCAGGCCGCGTTACGCGTAAATGGTAGCTCAGAGCTTAGCGGACCGGCTGCGCGCCGGGATGAACGAAGCGAGAAAACAACGCGATCAGGCGCGCACCCTCCTCCTCTCCACCATCCTCGCAGACATCCAGAACCGGGAAATCGAGCTAGGCCACACGCCCACGGACGATGAGACGGCGGAGGTGCTCCGGCGCGGGATCAAGAAGCGCCGCGAGTCGGTCGAGGCGTACGACAAGGCGGGCCGCGCCGAGAGGGCGGCGACTGAAGCGGCCGAGATCAAGGCACTCGAGGACTTTCTTCCCGCAGCCGTCCCACCTGATGAGATCCGCGCCGCCGTGCGTGAAGCGATCGCCGGAGGAGCCAAGGACATGGGGAAGGTGATGGGTGCCGTTATGCCGCGGTTCAAGGGCCGCGCCGACGGCAAGCTCGTGAATCAGATCGTACGCGAGGAGTTGGCAGGATCGACCAAGTCTTAGCAACACTCGAATTCCCCCAGGCTCTGGTGCGGGTTGCACAGCACGCCGCCGGGCCGCTGGGTGCGGCACGCGTCGCAGCTCGCGGCCCCGCCACCGATGCAACGTCGATTCGCGACGCGCTCGCGCAGGTCGCCGAGCTCGCGGCGCTGCTGATCACCGACGACACGATCCGGGCCGAGCCGGTTGCCGATATCACCAAGTCGCTCGAGCTGCTCGCGGTCCCTGGGAGTGCGCTCGAAGCGCCGGCTTTCGCGGAGTTGACTGTTGCTCTTGTCGCGATGCGGGTGACAGCGGCCGATCTCAAGCGACTCGGTACGACGCACGACGCACGACGCACGATTGCATTGCGCGTCGACCCGCCACCCAAAGAGCTCGAAACCCGGCTCGTCCAGTCAATCTCCCCAGACGGTCAGGTGCTCGACGGCGCGTCGCGCGAACTCGCCCGCGCCCGCCAGCGCGTGCGCGAAGCTCGACAGCGCGTGATCGACCGCTTGGGGGCGATCCTCGGAAGCCTCGATCAGAGCGAGCGCGCACCGGACGCCGCGGTCACGATCCGCGGCGGCCGCTACGTGATCCCGATCCGCAACACCGCGCGGGCGCGGGTGGGCGGCATCGTCCATGACGAATCGGCGACGCGCAGCACCGTGTTCGTGGAACCGCCCGAGATCATCGAGCTCGGCAATGAGCTGCGCGCGGCGGAGTCCGCCGAGCAACGCGAAGTGCTCCGGGTGTTGCGCGAGCTGACCGATCTGCTCCGGCCGCACATGACCACGATCGCGGCCGCCTGGGAGATGTGCGTTGCGTTCGACGATCTGTGCGCGCGGGCGCGGTATGCGGTGGAAGTGAACGGGTTCGTGCCGGAGATCGGCGGCCACGTGAAGATCCGCGGCGGGCGCCATCCGCTGCTCGACCATGCGGTGCCGTTCGATCTTGAGCTCTTCCCTGATGAGTTCACCGTCCTCGTCTCCGGTCCCAATACGGGTGGCAAGACCGTTCTGATCAAGGCTGTCGGCCTGCTCGCCCTGCTCGCACAAAGCGGTGTCATCCCACCCATCGGTCCGCACTCGTCGCTGCCGGTCTTCATGCGGGTGTTCGCCGACATCGGCGACCGGCAATCCATCGCCGCAAGCCTCTCGACATTCTCCGCGCACGTCGCGGCCCTGCGCGAGATTCTCGATGGGGCAGGGCCTGGGTCGTTGGTTCTGCTCGACGAAATCGGCAGCGGCACGGACCCCGCAGAGGGCGGGGCGTTGGCTGCTGCGACGTTGAAGACGCTCACGCGCCGCCGCGCAATCACCCTCGCCACGACGCATCTCGGCGCGTTGAAGCAGCTCGCCGCAGAGACCGTGGGCATCGTGAATGCGTCGCTGCAGTTCGATGCCGAGACGCTCACGCCCACCTATCGCTTGCTCAAAGGAGTGCCCGGGCGGTCGTACGGTCTCGCGATTGCGCGACGGCTAGGGTTAGCGAACGATGTGTTGGCTGAAGCCGAGCGCGCGGTGCCTGATGCCGAGCGGACACTGGACCGGTTGCTGGCATCGGTCGAGGCTCGAGGGCGTGACATCGACGCGCGAGCTGCCGAGCTCGAGACGCAAGCTGCACAGCTCGAGGTGGAGCGCCAGAACCTCGCCGCCCTCGAGGAGCTGGAAGCCCAGCTGCGGGCGCGCGAGAAGGCGTTGGACAAGGATGCGCGTGAGCGCGCCCGTGCCTATCTGCTCGACGCTCGAAAAACGGTTGAGGCCGCCCTGGGGCAGGCGCGAGCGGCCGTGACCGAAGCGACGGCGAAGGAAGCGCGCCGGATCGTGGAAGAGGCGATCGAGAAAACGGGGGAAGAGGGACGCGGGACGCCGGAGGGGTGGGTGAACCTGGAAGAGCTTCGTCGTCGGAAGAATATTCCTGCGGCGAAGAAGTCCCCGGATCGCCCGCCAGTCCGAGTCACGGTTGCCGAGAGCGAAGTATCGCTGCGAGGTCTAACGGTCGAAGAAGCCGAGCCCTTGCTCGCCCGTGCGATCGATGACGCCGTGCTCGCCGATCTTCCGTATCTGCGAATCATCCATGGCAAGGGCACCGGTGTCTTGCGCGACTTTGTGCAATCGGTGTTGAAGCGCGATCCGCGCGTGAAGCGATTCTCCCTCGCTCCGGCGAATCAGGGTGGCCACGGCGTCACCGTGGCGGAGTTCGCGTGATTCCCGACGACGTCATCGAGCAAGTCCGCGACGCGGCGGACCTCGTTGGCATCGTCAGCGAAACCGTGGAGCTGAAACGCAGCGGATCCGACTACCGCGGCCGTTGCCCCTTCCACGGGGGCACACATCGCAATTTCGCGGTCATCCCCAAGAAGGGGATGTTCTACTGCTTCGTCTGCCACGAAGCGGGCGACGTCTTCACCTACTTCATGAAGCGACTCGGCATGGACTACCCCACGGCGGTGCGCGAAGTCGCGCGCCGGGTCGGCATCACGATCCCCGAGCGGCCGGGCCCCACTGGGCCTGATCCCCGTGAGCCGCTGTTCACGGCGGTCGCGACCGCCGCCGATTGGTTCGCGCGCCAGCTGCGTGAGAGTCCGGAAGGCGAAGTCGCGCGCAAGTACCTCGAATCGCGGCACGTCACGATGGAGCAGGCGCAGGTTCAGGGACTCGGGTTTGGGCCGAGGGGCTCGGGTTTCCTCGACGCAATGAAAGGATTGGGGTTGCGCGAAGAAGTGTTGCTGGAAGCGGGGCTCGTGGTTAAACGGGACGATGGCACGAAAGTCCCGAGATTCCGTGGCCGACTCCTGTTTCCCATTCACGATCTGCGTTCCCGCGTCGTCGCCTTTAGCGGGCGGATCCTCGGCGAGGGAGAGCCGAAGTACTTGAACTCGCCCGAGACGCCGATCTTTCGCAAGGGTCAGCTGCTCTACAACCTGCATCTCGCCAAACACGGGATGCGCAAGGCGGAGCGGGCCATTCTCGTCGAGGGACAGTTCGATGTCTTGCGACTCACGCTGGCTGGGCTGGAAGAAGTTGTCGCGCCTCTCGGGACCGGTCTGACCGACGAGCAGGCCGCGCTCCTGCAGCGCCATGCGCCGCAGGTGATTTTGCTCTACGACTCGGACGACGCCGGGCTGCGCGCGACGTTTCGCGCCGGCGACGTGCTGCTGCGCCACAAGCTGCGCGTCAGCGTCGCCACGCTGCCGGAAGGCGAAGACCCCGATACGCTCGTGCAGCACAAAGGTGCGGCCGCGCTCGAACAGGCGCTCAAGGACTCGGTGGATATTCTCGAACGCAAAATCCAGATCGCAAGCCGGAAGGGGTTTTTGGGCTCCCTCTCTGGGCGACGACGTGCACTCGATCGAATCCTGCCTACACTGCGTGCAACGGCAGATCGCACGACGCGTGGACTGTACATATCGAGAACCGCGGAAGCGTTGGGACTGCGGTCAGATGCAGTAGAGAGCGAGATCGGAACGACTCCTGAGCCATCTGAAAAAGCTGCCTGGTTTCGTGCCGCGGCGTCCGCAGCAGCTGCAAACGAAATACCTCCGTCGGGTGCAGAGCGCGATTTGCTTCTTCTCATGCTTGAGAGTCCTGCATGGAAGGATCGCGTGCTCAAGGAGGTCGACATGCCTGAAATCGAGAACGATGGCTATCGCCAAGTATTCGAAGCAATCGCAGACAATGTACCTGAGCAGCTGAATGAGATGACCGCTCGGGTCTACGAGTACCTCCAGCAGCGAGGGCTCGAGGGAAGAAACCCCGACGAGGTGTTCGCGGGAGCGATGGAGCGAATTGAAGTCCGTTCAGAGAAAGCGACCCTCGCGCATGAAAAAGTCCGCCTCGCCGCCGAGCGTAATGCCAAGCGACCGACCTACGGAATCATTCAGTCTGCAAGGAGGAAGGGTGCACCCGGATCTTGAAGCGTTGTTGGTTCTGCAAGATGCGGACGTCGCCGTCGCCAACTGCGATGTCCGGCTGAAAGCGCTGGAGCCGGAAGTCCGCGCGCTGGATGAGCAGGTCGCGGCGGGCGAGCGCATCGTGGCCCAGGCGCGGGCCGGCATCCAGGCGGCGCTGGACCGGCGCGACGGGCTCGAAGGCAAGATCCAGAGTTATCGCACGATGCAGGAGCAGCGCCGCCAGCGGCTCGAATGGGTCCGCGGCGCCAAGGAAGCGTCGACCCTGATGGCGGAGCTCGATCTCGCCCGCACGGTGCTCGCAAAAGAAGAAGCCGAGTTCATGCGCTCGGGCGACGCGGTCGGCGAAGCGGAGCGAAAGGCGGCGGAAGTCGCTGCTCGCACGGTACAATCGCATTCGCCAAGGCAAGGCACCGCTGGCGATTTATCCCCTGCACGGCAGCTCGTGCGGCAATTGCTTCACGGCCGTCCCGACGCAGCGCAAGTCGCTGATCCAGCGCGGCGCGACGATCGAGGGCTGTGAAGCCTGCGGTGTATTACTGTACGCCAAGGAATGATTCCTCCCCGCTGGATCGTCACCGCCAACGCCGACCCCGACGCGACGCGCAGGCTCGCGGCGGAGCTGCGCATCCCGGAAGCGCTTGCCGCGATTCTGGTACAGCGCGGCTTAGGCTCACCCGATTCCGCCAAAGCCTTCCTCCGCCCTGATCTTGAGCGGCTCAGCGACCCGCATCGCTTCGCCGATATGTCCGTGGCGGTGGAGCTGCTGGCGCGCGCGGTCCGCGAGAAACGGCCGATCCTGGTTCACGGCGACTACGACGTGGACGGCCAGTGCGCCGCTGCGATGCTCACGCGCGTCTTGCGCAGCGCCGGTGGGACCGTGCATCCCTTCGTGCCGCATCGCATCCGCGATGGCTACGACTTCGGGGCCGCAGGTCTCGTAGAGGCGAAACGGATCAACGCCGATCTCATCGTTACGTGCGACTGTGGCATTACCGCGGTCGAGGCAGTGGCGGCCGCACGCGCGGCCGGCATCGATGTCATCGTCACCGACCACCATTTGCCGGGCGATGAGCTCCCGCCCGCGAACGCGGTCCTCGATCCGCGCCGCGCCGATTGCGAGTCGGAGGACAAGAATCTCTGCGGTACCGGTGTCGCCTTCAAACTGGCGCAAGCCCTCGTGCCGGTGCTCGGCCTCTCGCCGAACCTGCCGCTGCATTTCCTCGACTATGTGGCGCTCGCGACCATCGCCGACGTCGTCCCGCTGATTGGGGAGAATCGGATTCTGGTGCGCTACGGGCTCAAGAAGCTGGCCGACTCCCGGTGGGTCGGGTTGCGCGCCCTGATCGAGACGGCGGGCTTAGGGGGCAAGCCGCTGCGGGGCGCCCACGTCGGTTTTATTCTCGCGCCGCGGCTCAACGCCGTGGGGCGGATCGGCGATGCGAACGACGGGCTCCGGCTCTTGCTCACGGAGAACCCGCAGGAAGCGGCGGCGCTCGCGCGTGAGCTCGAGACGATCAATGCGCGTCGCCAGGAGATGGACCAGCTGATTCTCGACGAGGCGATCGAGATCGTGGAGAAGACGCTGCAGCCGACCGATGCCGCCATTGTCCTCGGCGCCGAAACCTGGCATCCGGGCGTCATCGGGATCGTGGCGTCGCGGCTCGTGGAGCGGTACGGCCGGCCGACGTTCCTGATCGGGTGGGATGAAGTGGGAGAGTTCGGCCGAGGATCGGGGCGTAGCATCTCCGGCTTCGACCTCCACGGTGCGCTCCACCAAGTGGGCATGCATCTCGAGAAATACGGCGGCCACACCATGGCGGCCGGCTTCACGATCCGGCGCGACAAGTTCGACGCCTTTCGCGTTGCGTTCCTGGGTGTCGCGGGCGAGCTTCTCACGCCCGACGACCTCGCGCCGAGCCAGCGCGTGGACCTCGAGCTGCCGCTGGCCTCGGTGAACGAAGATCTGGAGCGGCTGATTCGGCATCTGGAGCCGTGTGGCGCCGGGAATCCGGCGCCGGTGTTCGGCGTACGCAATGCGCGAGCGGTGGGCGCGCGCCGCGTCGGGACGAATCACCTGCGCTTTACGCTGGACGACGGCTCGGCCGTGCTGCCGGCGATTGGGTTTCGCTGGGCGGATGCCGTGCCGGAAGACTGGCTCACGAACCCATTGGATGTGGCGTTTCGATTGGAGCGAGATGACTGGCAGGGCAGGGTGACGATTCAGGCCAGAGTCGCGAGTCTTGCTCCGCATCATCGCGGGTGAGTTCAAGGGTCGTCGCCTCAAGACGCCCGGTGGAAGGACCGTCCGACCGACGGGGGACCGAGTAAAGGAGGCGTGGTTCAGTATTCTCCAGCAGTCGATTCCCGAGGCGCGCGTGCTCGACCTCTTCGCCGGCTCCGGCGCGTTGGGCTTCGAGGCGCTGTCGCGTGGCGCGATGGCGGTTGATTTCGTCGAGAATCACATGGCGTCATTGGCGGCGATTCGGGACAACGCCGCGACTCTCAAGGTGGAGGATCGCGTGACGATTCACCGCATGGACGCAGTGCGGTTCGCCGAGCGGCTCCAACCTGCCCAGTACGATCTGGCGTTCGCGGATCCGCCGTATGCCACCGAGGACGCGGCGCAGCTCGTATCGTTGTTTCGCGCGACGCCGTTCGCGCGGGCGTTCTCGGTGGAGCATGCTGCGGATGTTTCGTTGTCTGGAGACGACACGCGGCGCTACGGCGACACGGCGATCACGTTCGTGTACGCGCCATGAAGCGAATCGCGGTTTATCCCGGGTCGTTCGATCCCATCACAAAGGGTCACGAAGACCTCATCCATCGCTCGCTCGAGTTCGTCGACCAGCTGATCGTCGCGGTCGCCGTGAATGTCGCCAAGCAGCCGCTGTTTTCGCTCGAGGAGCGCGTCGCGTTGATCCGGCAGGCGATCCGCGACAAGCGCGTGGAGGTGCAATCGTTCGAAGGGTTGCTCGCCGAGTTCGCCAAGAAAGTCGGCGCGGCGGTGATCGTGCGCGGGCTGCGGGCGGTCTCGGACTTCGAGTATGAATTCCAGATGGCGCTGATGAATCGCAATCTCGCCCCGCATATCGAGACGGTTTTTCTCGTGCCCGCGTTCGATCTGACCTATCTCAGCTCGAGCCTGGTGCGCGAAGTCGCGCGCTTCGGCGGCGACGTGTCGCAGCTGGTCGACCCCACCGTGCAGCAGGCCCTGAAGCGCAAGTTCAGCAAATGAAGTTTCTGGACCGCGTCTACGAGCGGGCGCGGCAGCGCAAGGCTCGCATCGTCCTCGCCGAGGGGGAGGATCCTCGCGTTCAAGAAGCGGGGCGAAGAATTGAGCGCGAGGGTTTGGGAAGCGTTCAGCTTCTGACACGCACGACGCTCGACGCACGACGCACGATGATCTCCCTGCTCCGATCTAGACGGCCAGACAAATTCCCCACCGACACCGCAGCCAGCCAGGCTTTGGAGCACCCGCTGACCTTGGGGGCGTGTCTCGTGGGGGTGGGTGCCGCTGACGTCATGCTTGGCGGCGCGATGTACACGAGCGCCGAAACGATACGGGCGGCGCTGTGGGCGGTCGGGACGGCGCCGGGCATCACGACCGTGTCGGGCGCGTTTTATATGATCAAGGACGACCGCGTGCTCACGTTCGCCGATGCGGCGGTCTGCCCCGAGCCGCAACCGAGCCAACTGGCCGACATCGCGCTCACGTCGGCGCGGGAGCGCCGGCTGATCGTCGAGGACGAGCCCGTCGTCGCTTTCCTTTCTTATAGCACGAAGGGCAGCGCCAGCGGGCCGCGGATCGATCGGGTCGTGGCCGGTATGGCCGAGTTGCGGGCGCGCGAACCCGATTTCGCCTTCGATGGAGAGCTCCAGCTCGACGCCGCGCTCGTGCCCGCCGTCGCGGCACGCAAGGCGCCGGGATCGCCCGCCGCCGGTCGCGCCAACGTCCTGATTTTCCCCGATCTCGACGCCGGGAACATCGGCTACAAACTCGTGGAGCGGCTCGGCGGCTGGACCGCGCTCGGCCCGATTCTGCAGGGATTGGCGCGGCCCATTTCGGACCTGTCGCGTGGCGCGACGGCCGATGATATTGTGAACACTGCGGCGATCGCCATCCTGCAAACGCGGAGGGGGTAACCGGTGCGCTTCACTCTGAAGAAGGATAAGAGCGGGGTGGTCGTCGTCGGCGTAGAAGGCCAGCTCATCGTCGGCAACCGCCAAGAGCTGAAGCAGAAGGTCCTGGACGCGCTCGAGGAAGGCTCCCGGAAGTTCGTCATCGATTTTGCCAAAACCGGCTACATCGATTCGTCGGGACTCGGCGTCCTGGTTTCGCTCTCCAAGAAGATTCGCGAACAGAGTGGGGAGCTGCGGCTCGCGGGTCTCAACGCCGACCTGCAGACGCTGTTCGAGCTCACCAAGCTCGACACCTTGTTCGCCATCACGCGGACCGCCGAGGAAGCGCTGGCCGCGTTCTGACGTGACCCTCCAACTGCAGGTCACCCGCAACGCGATGCGGCTCGACGTCCCGAGCGATCTCGGGATGGTCGGCGACGCGGTCGAGCTGGTTGCGACTCACGTCCCCCCCGGCACGCTGTCCCCCCGCCGCATCAGCTTCAACCTCCGCACCGCCCTCGCCGAAGCCCTGGGCAACGCGATTCGCTATGGCACGGGCGAAGATCCCGACCGCCGCGTGACCGTGCGCGTCGAGCTGGGGCGCGACTTCGTCCGCATTCACGTGGTGGACGATGGCCACGGCTTCGACTCCAGGAGCGTTCCCGATCCGACGCAACCGGACAACCTGGAGCGCGAGTACGGCCGCGGGTTGTTCGTGATTCGACACCTCGTGGACGACGTTGCGTTCAACGAGAAAGGCAACGGCATATCCCTGACGCTCCGGGCGGGGTGACACGGCTCGAGCGCTTGTTGCCGGTGCTCGCGGCGCTTTCCGGGACAACTCTACGCTTGTGGCGTGCGAAGACGCCCGGTGGGCGGTTGCTACCCGTGGTCGGAGGCTTGGGCGAAGGCCGGGAAGAGCCGCGCTGGACTCCGACCCCCAATGGTGGCGGCCGGCTCGACACTCCCGACGGTCCCGCGTGGTTCCAGCCGATCCCCTCCGTCCATGACACCTGGCTCGAAATAAAGGGCGAAGGGGAACAGGGCGCCGTCGAGCTCGCCGAGGTCGTTGGGGCGGTGATGGAGGCCGAGGAGGAGACCGGCCAAGTCGCGGCCGAGCTGTCGGGGCGGTACGAGGAAATCGATTTGATCTACACGATCAGCGAGATCCTCGGCCACACGATCCGGCTGGACGAGGCGGCGAACCGGATCTTGCGCGAAGTGTCGGCGGTGGTGCGCGCGCGGCGTGCGACGTTGATGGTGCATGACCCGCGCGAGCATGTGCTGCGGCTCGTGGCGGCGCGCGGCGTCGAGCTGGGGGAGATCGACCCGATTGAAGTGGACGATCCGACGTCGATCGCGGCGCGCGTGTTTCGGGAGATGCGCACGATCAGCTATGATCCGAGCGACCAGCGCGCTCCGAAGCCTCGGAACCCGATCGAACGGGGCTATCGCGGTCACGCGTTTCTGTCAGTGCCGGTCGTGTACGCGTCGCCCGGGCGCGTGCCCACGCCCATCGGGGTGATCAATCTGACCGACCGCACTGGAGAAGACGCGTTCACCGCAGGCGACCGCAAGCTGGTCGCCGCCATCGCGAATCAAATCGGCGCGGCGATTGAGAACGCTCGGCTCGTAGAGCTCGACTTGAGCCAGCAGCGCGTCCGTCGCGAGCTGGAGCTGGCCCACGACCTGCAGCTCAAGCTGCTGCCGTCGCCGGCGGTGGTCGCCGCGAAAGCGGACGTTGCCGCTCGCTGCCGCCCCGCCGAATCGGTGGGCGGTGACTTCTATAACCTGTTGAGTCTCCACGGCGATCGTGTCGGAGTCATGATCGGCGATGTGTCGAGCCACGGCTTCGGCGCGGCGCTCATCATGGCACTGGCGATGGCGGCGTCCGGTATCCACGCGGAGACCGCGGAGTCGCCGCATGAGGCGCTGCGGCGCCTGGAGATGTCGCTGGCGGAGGAGCTCGCGGAGACGGAAATGTTTCTGACACTCTGCTACGTTGTCGCCAATCCGGCCGAGGGCGTGCTCACGTACGCCAACGCCGGTCACCCGCATGCGTTTCTCATCTCCACGCAGGACGGGGCGCTCAAGCGGCTCGCGGCGACGCGGCCGCCGCTCGGGCTCGGCGATGGCGGGCAGGAACTCGTCGAGCAGTGCGAGCGCGGCAAGGCCATTCTGTGTCTCTTCACGGATGGATTGGCGGACGCCCGCGGGCCGAGCGGCGAGCGGTTCGGCGAGCAGCGCGTCTTGAGCCACGTCGTGAACCTGCGCGACCGCCCCGCGCGCCACATCCTCGAAGCGGTGTTTACCGACATCGCCGCGTTTACCGGGGGCGCCCCGGCGAACGACGACCGCACGCTCGTGCTGCTGAAGGTTTGAGCCCTCGCCGCTTAGGGCAGCACTTTCTGACAGATCACAAGCTCCTCGATCGGATTGTCGAGGCGCTCGACGTCCGGGCCGGCGAGACCGTGATCGAAGTGGGCCCTGGCCACGGCTCGCTAACCGAGGTTCTGCTTGACCGGGGAGCTCAGGTGATTGCGATTGAAAGGGACCGAGAGCTGGCTGAAAAGCTACGTGCGTCGTACGTCGTGCGTCGTGCGTCGGTTGACGTCGTTCACGCCGATGCACTCCAGACGGATTGGCACGCGCTTCTGTCACGCACGACGCACGACGCACGACGCACGGCTTTTAAGGTCGTCGGCAACATCCCCTATTACATCACGTCACCGTTGATCGATAAAGCACTCACCCCCCCACTTCCCGACCGCATCGTATTTCTAGTGCAGGCGGAGGTCGCTGACCGCATCGCGGCGAAGCCTGGCGGCAAGATCTATGGTGCTTTGTCGGTAGGCGTACAGGCCGTTGCACGTGTGGAGAAGCTGTTCAACGTGGCCGCCGGCGCGTTTCGGCCACCGCCGAGGGTGCGGAGTACGGTCATCAGGCTCACGCCGCTGGTGGAACCGCTCGTGCGGCCTGAGGAAGTGCCGGCGTTTCGGGCTTTTGTCACGACGTGCTTCAGCAAGCGCCGCAAGCAGCTAAAAAACGCCGTGCTGGGGCTGAATGAGGCGGATCTGAAGGCGCTGGACTTCGATCCCCGAGTGCGCCCGGAGCGCCTTCCGGCCGCTGCGTTCGTTCGGCTCTTCCGGCGCGCGGCCGCGACACCTGCGTCGCGGTGACATATCCACGATTGTTGATATGTCCGTATAGGTTCGTGTGCATGACGCGCCGCCACCTGCTTTGGATCGCTCGCAAGGGCCTTGACGTATCAAGAAAACTTGATACGTTGAGGGCATGACATCCGCCACTCGTCCCGAACCCGCGCGGGTCGCCACCTGGTTCCACGCACTCTCCGATGAAACCCGCGTCCAGATCGTCGAAATGCTATCTCACAAAGAGCGTTGCGTGTGCGAGCTGGAGCAGGTGCTCGGCATCGCTCAATCCCGGCTCTCCTTCCATATCAAGGTGCTCAAGGACGCGGGGCTGATCAGCGACCGCCGTGAGGGCCGCTGGATGTTCTACGGCCTCGAGCGCGAGACGCTGGACCAAATCGCCGCGTATACGAAATCCGTCAAGCCCGGCAAGCACGCCGGCAGCTGCGCCGTCGCCTGTTGCGACTAACATCGGAGGATTCATGAGTCAGGACATCAGGGATGCGGTGCAAGAGAAATACGCCGAAGCGGCACGCAAGGCGGCGGCGGGCGAGAAGGGGAGCTGCGGTCCCAGCGGGTCGTGCGGTTGCGATCCGGTAACGGAAAACCTGTACGACATCTCCCAGACCACGGCACTTCCTGAAGGAGCGGTGCTCGCGTCGCTCGGTTGCGGCAACCCCACCGCCCTCGCCGACCTCCACGCCGGCGAGACCGTTCTGGACCTCGGTTCCGGCGGTGGCATCGACGTTCTGCTGTCCGCGAAGCGTGTCGGACCCACGGGCAAGGCCTATGGCCTCGACATGACGGACGAAATGCTCGCCCTCGCGCGCGCGAATCAAGCCAAGGCGGGCGTGACCAACGTCGAGTTTCTCAAGGGCGAAATCGAGAATATTCCGCTCCCGGCCGGCGCCGTTGACGTCATCATTTCGAATTGCGTGATCAATCTCTCCGCAGACAAGGGCCGCGTGCTGAAAGAGGCGTTCCGCGTGCTGCGTCCCGGTGGGCGGTTTGCCGTGTCCGACGTCGTCTGCCGCGGCGAGATCCCAGACGCGGTCCGCCGCAGTATGGAGCTCTGGGTCGGTTGCATCGCTGGGGCGCTCGACGAGCATGAATACCGCCAGCTCCTCAACGATGCGGGATTCGTGGATGTCGACATCGAGCCGACGCGGATCTACCAGTTCGAGGATGCGGGGCTCGGCGAAACGCTCGCGCGCGAGATCAGCGGGCGAGTCATGGGCGCCTTCATTCGCGCGCGCAAACCCGTGTGACGTCGCCCGCCCCGCCTTCCGCGCCGTCGTGGCTCTTGCGCCGAGGTCTCCCATTGTGAAATAGTTCACAATGCGGAAGATCTCCGATAGCACGGTCCGTCGGCTGTCCGTTTACCTCCGATTTCTCGAACAGACCACCACTCCCACGATTTCCTCTGGGGAGCTGGCCCGTCTGGGCGGTACCACCTCGGCCCAGGTCCGCAAAGACCTCTCCTTCTTCGGCTCCTTCGGCAAACGCGGCCTCGGCTACGCCGTCCCCGAGCTCACGCGGCGCATCCGCGACATCCTGGGCCTCGAGCGCGGGTACCGCGTCGTCCTGGTCGGGGCAGGGCGCATGGGCGGGGCACTCGTCCAGTACCACGGCTTCAAACAACGCGGCTTTCACATTACGGCGATTTACGATCAGGACGCACGCAAGATTGGCTCGCGCTGGAATGGGCTGGTCGTGCGGGACGTGAAGTACCTGGAGAGCGATCTCAAGAAAGATCCGAGCGACATCGCGATCGTCGCGACTCCCGCCGAATCGGCGCAGCACGTCGTGGACCGGCTGGTGCGCAGTGGGGTCAAGGCGATTCTGAACTTTGTTCCGGTGCCGCTCAATGTCCCGCCCGATGTCGAAGTCAAGACCGTCAACATGGCACTCGAACTGGAGACGCTGAGCTACTCTTTGGCTAACCGTTAGCTTTCTCCCCCATGCCGCGGGTTCACGTCACGTCCGAAATCGGCGCGCTGCGCTCGGTCCTCGTCCACACCCCCGGCAAAGAGCTCGTCGCCGTCACCCCCGGCACACGCGAAGACTACCTCTACGACGACATCATCGATCTCGAGATCGCCCAAACCGAGCATCGGCGGCTCGTGGCCGTCCTGGAGCGGTTTGCCGAGGTGCATGAGGTGCGGGATTCGCTGGCGGAAATCGCCGGCCGTCCGGAGGTGCGCGAGTTCATCACGACCCGCGCGCTGGAGGTCGTACCGTCGGACGCGCTGGCCAAACAGTTCGGCGCGCTGTCATCCGCAGACTTCGTCGCGCTGATGGTGGAGGGGGCGGTGGAGGAAGGGGGGCCGATCGCCCGCGCCTTGAACGAAGTGGCGTACGCGCTGCCGCCGCTCCCCAACCTGTTTTTCACGCGCGACGTCGGCATCGTGATCGGCGAGCACGCGATCATCGGCTCGATGCGCCACGGCGTGCGCTGGACCGAGGAGCTGCTCATCAAGGCGCTGTTCCGCTACGACGCGACGTTCGCGAACGCGGGGATTCTGTACGACGGCTCCGATGAGAAGCGGCTGAACTACACGCTCGAAGGCGGAGACGTCCATCCCATCCGCCCCGATCTGCTGGTGCTTGGCTTCAGCGAGCGTTCGAGCCCCGCGGCGCTCGATCTGCTGTGCGAGCTGGCATTCCAGCATTGCGGCGTGACCGATGTCATCATCGTCGTGCTGCCCGCCGAGCGGACCGCGATTCACCTCGACATGATCTTCACGCAGGTCGATCGCGAGCTGTGCATCGTCTATCCGCCGCACTTCGTGGGGCCGGAACGGCTAGCCGTGCTGCATCGCCGCAAGCGGTCCAAGGGGGTGAAAGAAGTCCCCAACTTCTTTGCGGCCATGCAGGCGGTCGACCAGCCGCTCGAGCCGATCTTCTGCGGCGGCAACCAGCGCACGGTTCAGGAGCGGGAGCAGTGGGCCTCCGCCTGCAACTCGTTCGCCGTGCGACCCGGCGTTATCCTGAGCTACGATCGCAACGACGCCACCCTCGCCGAGCTCTCCAGCACCGGGTTTCGCGTGATCGAAGGCGTGAACTTGCTGACTGGGGAGGAGCTGCTCAGCAACGGTGAGCGCGCCGTGATCTCGATCGAAGGAAGCGAGCTGGTGCGCGGCGGCGGTGGTCCTCGCTGTATGACCCTTCCCCTCAGACGAGACGACCTCTGACGGGCCTCGCCGCGGTCCCATCGTCCTCGCTGACCGCCCGCGCCCTTTCGTTCCTGCACAGTGGGCCCGCGGCGAGCCTCGCGATCGTGCGCGACGTCCTCGGGATCGTGCAGGCGAATCGCCACACCGCTGATCGCATCGCCGCCACGTTGCTCGCGCCCGATCCCCGATTTCGCCGGACCAGCGACGGTCGCTGGACTCTGGCGACGCCGCCGCCCGAAACCAGTCCCGTGCTGGAGGCCTGCCAGTGGGCGGTGGTAGATGTGGAAACGACCGGCGTGCGGGCCTTCCACGGTGATCGGATCATCGAGATCGCCGTGGTGAGGCTGGACGGAACCGTGGCCTTCCATTCCCTGATCAACCCCGGCATTCCGGTCCCGAACTTCGTTCAAGGGCTGACTGGCATCGCACCCAAGCTGCTGCGCGAGGCGCCTCCTTTCGAAGAAGTTGTCGCCGACTTGCTTCACGTTTTTTCCGGGTGCGTGTTCGTCGCCCACAACGCACGGTTCGACTGGGCGTTCGTGTCGACCGAGATCGAGCGCGCGGCGGGATTGCTGCTACAGGGGCCGCGCGTGTGCACCGTGCGGCTCGCGCGCAAGTTGCTGCCCGATCTCCCGCGCCGGAATCTCGACACGGTGAGCTATCACTTCGGGATCGAGATCGAGGGAAGGCACCGGGCCACGGGGGACGCCGTGGCCGCCGCGAAATGTTTGGCAAAGCTTATTCGGCTGGCGCAGGGGAACGGAGCGACCACGCTCGTTGACCTATACAACCTTTAGGGTCGGCCGCCTGACCTGCCACGCACTCGAGGGTGGCCGTCAGCACCTCGATGGCGGGGCGATGTTTGGCGTCGTTCCAAAAGCGCTCTGGGCGCGCCGAGCTCCGCCCGACGACCGCAACCGGATCCCCCTCGCCTTGCGCTGCCTGCTCATCGAGCATGATGACGGTCTGGTCTTGATCGATACCGGGATCGGTAACAAGGAAGACGCGAAGTTCATCGACATCTACGGCGTGGACAACGCGAGCCAGGACGGAAGAACAAAGCTGGAGGACGCGCTGGGCGCGCTGGGCCACAAGCCCGGCGACATCAGGTGGGTCATAAACACGCACCTGCATTTCGATCACGCGGGGGGCGATAACTGGATCGATCCATCCGGGAAGATGAGTCCGGCCTTTCCGAACGCGCGCTATGTAGTCCAGAGACGCGAGCTCGACTTCGCCCGGCATCGGAACGAACGGACCGCCGGGAGCTATCTCCCGCACAACTTCGAGGGCATCCCGTTTCAGCTCATCGATGGGGAGACCGAGATTCTGTCAGGCATCCGCGGGATCCCGACACCCGGTCATGTACCCTATCACCAATCGATCCTGCTCGAGAGCGCGGGCGAGAAGGCCTGTTTCATCGCCGACCTCGTGCCCACCGTTGCGCATCTGCCGTTGCCTTGGATCATGGGCTATGACCTGGAGCCGCTCGTCACGCTCGAGACGCGACGGCGCATCTATCAGCGGGCGGAGACCGAGGAGTGGCTGCTGATCTTCGAGCACGACCCGACGATTGTGGCGGGCCGGCTGGCGCGGGAGGGCAAGGGGGTCGCACTTGTGGAGCCTATGGCGCTTCACTAAGTTCGTGGCGATCAAGTGGGCACGGTGTGCCCCACCCGCTCGCCTCTCCTGGGAGAGTGCATAAGGGTCCCGGCCATCGGCCGTCAGCCGTCTGCTATCAGCCAATCGCTGACGGCTGATGGCAGACGGCTTCGGCAGCGGATCTCAGCGAGCACACGAGATCCGCTTTTTCATTGGCTCTACGGAGGAGAACCGACACCTGCCACCATTAGACAACAACAGCAAAGCGCCGCGCACGCGCGTCAATCGGCAAATTCGCATCAGTCCCGTGCGCGTGATTGCGGACAACGGCGACCAGTTGGGCGTCCTGACGATCGACGAGGCCCTGGCCGCCGCGCATGAACGGGGGCTGGATCTCGTGGAAGTCGCGCCGCTCGCCCGGCCCCCCGTGGTCAAGATCATGGACTACGGGAAATTCAAGTTCGAGCAGGCGAAGGCGGCGCGGGCCGCGAAGAAAAAGCAGCACGTGATTCACCTGAAGGAAGTGAAATACCGTCCCGGAATCGACGACCACGACTTCGATTTCAAGACGCGCCATGCGCGCGAGTTCCTGGCGGACGGCAACAAGGTGAAGGTCACGATGATGTATCGTGGGCGGCAGATGGCGCACATCGAGCTGGGTCGCGAGGTGCTGGATCGTGTCGCGCAAGAGCTGAAAGACATTGGAAAGATCGAACAAGAGCCAAAGCTCGAGGGCCGCAATATGTCGATGGTCCTCGCACCGAAATGAGATAGCAATGCCCAAGATGAAATCGAAGCGCGCGCTGAGAAAACGGATCAGGCTGACCGGTACCGGCAAGCTGCGCCGCTATCGCGCCTACAAGCGCCACATCCTGACCTCGAAGCATCCCAAGCGGAAGCGCCACCTGCGGAAGGCCACGCTCGTGTCGCATGCCGAGCGTCGCCTCAAGCGCCTGTTGCAGGCGTAAGGAGCACTCATGCCTCGCGTCAAAAGCAACGTCGCGCGCCTGAAGCGCAAGAATAAGGTGATGAAGCTCGCCAAGGGCTACTGGGGCGGGCGCAGCAAACTGTGGAAGGCGGCGAAAGAGGCGACCGAGCGGGCGGCGAAGTACGCCTATCGGGATCGCCGCAGCAAAAAGGTGGAGTTCCGGCGCCTCTGGATCACGCGGATCAACGCCGCGGCGCGCCTGCACGCGCTGTCCTACAACAAGTTCATGAATGGACTGCGCAAGGCGGGCGTCGAGGTCAATCGCAAAATCCTCGCCGATCTCGCCGTGCGGGATCCGGTCGCGTTTGAACAGCTGGCGGAGGTCGCCAAGAAGGCTCTCTAAGCAATGAGCGACCTCCTTGCAGCCTTAGACTCGCTGCGGGAGCGTCTGAACGAGATTCCGCAGGCGGATGAACGCCGGCTCCAGGAGCTCAAGATCGAGCTCTTGGGGCGCAAATCCGGCGCCCTCACCGAAATCCTCAAGGCCCTTCCTGGACTCGAGCCTGACGAGCGCAAGCGCGTCGGCGGCAGTGCCAACGCGCTGAAGCGTGAGCTGGAGGGCGCGATCGCGGCGCGCGAGCAGGAGCTGAAGCGCGGCGCGATCGCGGTGGCGGGCGTCGATCTCACCATGCCTGCCCGCCCCCAATGGCGCGGTGGGCTCCACCTGGTCACGCAGGTGGTCGATGAGATCTGCGACATCTTTCGCGAGCTGGGATTTACGCGCGTCACGGGCCCCGAGGCCGAGACCGAGCGCTACAACTTCTACGCGCTGAATTTTCCCAAAGACCACCCCGCACTCGACGCCCAGGACAGTTTCTACCTGGGCGGGGATGTGGTGCTCCGCACGCACACCTCCCCGGTGCAGATCCGCACGCTCGAGACCTACCCGCCGCCGATTCGTATCGTCGTCCCGGGTCGCTGTTACCGTCGCGATCCGTTCGACGCCTCGCACTCACCGGTCTTCGAGCAGATCGAAGGGTTCGCGATCGATGAAGGAATCAGCTTCGTCGACTTCAAAGCGACGCTGGCCGCCTGGTCGCGTCGTTTCTTCTCGCCGCACACGAAGGTGCGCTTCCGGCCGTCGTACTTTCCGTTCACGGAACCGTCCGCCGAGATGGATGTGCAATGCCAGATCTGCGGGGGCTCGGGCTGCGCGGCCTGCAAACAGACCGGCTGGATGGAGATCCTTGGCTCCGGCATGGTGCATCCCGCCGTGCTCGAGAACTGCAACGTCGATAGCGAGAAGTACACGGGGTACGCGTGGGGCATGGGCCCTGAGCGGATCGCGATGTTGCGGCACGGAATCCCCGACATCAGGCTCTTCTTCGATTCTGACGTACGGTTCCTCGAACAGTTCATTGGGAGTCAGGAGCCTGGAGTTGGGATTCAGACTCCTGGATCCCGACTCCCGACTCCATGATAGTTTCCCGTCGCTGGCTCGAAGCCCTGTTGGGCCGCTCGCTCGACGGCAACGACATCGCCGACCGGCTCGCCCGCCAGGTCGCCCCCGTCGATGGCGTCGTGCCGATCCATCAGGACCTGCGCGAGGTCGTGATCGCGCGGGTGCTCGAGGTGAAGCAGCACCCGAACGCCGATCGGCTGTCGCTCTGCCAGGTGGATGCGGGCAACGGTACGCCGCTCGAGGTGGTGTGCGGGGCCCCGAACGTGCAGGCCGGGAAGCTGTATCCGTTCGCGCCCGTCGGTGCGACGCTGCCGGGCGGACTCAAGCTCGAGCGCCGCAAGATTCGCGGCATCGAGTCCAATGGCATGCTCTGCTCGGCAAAGGAGCTCGGTCTTGGCGCTGATCAGGCCGGCATTCTGGAGCTCGACACGAAGGCTCCACCGGGAACGCCATTTCTGGAAGCCATTCCGATTGCGGACGAGCAAATCATCATTGACGTGTCGGCGAACCGGCCGGATTTGCTCTGTCACAAGGGCGTGGCTCGCGAACTGGCGGTGAGCCTGGGAGCGACGGTGAAGCTGCCGGAGATTCGACGGGCGGATGGGCAGATGGGCGGACGGGCCGTTACAGCCCATCAGCCCCGCCGCCCATCAGCCCATCAAGGTGTCAGCGATGGAGTAGAGATTCGAGTCGAGGACCCCGAAGGCGCTCCCCGCTACATGATTGCGGTGATGCGCGGCGTCAAAGTCCAACCAAGCCCGGCGTGGCTCGCGGCGCGGTTACAGGCCATCGGCCAGCGCTCGATCAACAACATCGTCGACGCGACGAACTACATCCTGTTCGAGATCAACCAACCGCTCCACGCCTTCGATCTTGCCAAGCTGCGTGGGCCGGCCGTCGTCGTCAGGCGTGCCAAACCGGGCGAACCGATCGTCACGCTGGACGGGGTCGCGCGCAAACTCACGCCGGAGATGACGGCGATTTCCGACGCCGAACGGCCGCAGATCGTCGCCGGCGTCATGGGAAGTGCGGAATCAGAGGTATCTGCGGCCACCACCGACATCGTTCTCGAAGCCGCCTATTTCCAGCCGACGCGCATTCGGCGCACGCGTCGGGCCCTCGGTGTTTCAAGTGAATCGAGCTATCGGTTCGAGCGCGGTATCGACATCCTCGCTATGCCCGACGCACTGGCGCGCGCGATCGACCTGATCCGCGCCGTGGCGGGGGGCGAGCTGCGCGGACCGCCAATCGATCTCTGGCCAGAGCCTCAGAAGCCGCACTCGGTGTTCCTGCGCGAGGCGCGCGTAAGCCACCTGCTCGGCGTCCCTGTTGCGCGGAAGGAAATCGAGCGCCTCCTGTCGGCGGTCGGTTTCGTCGCCGCGCCGAAGGACGACCGGATGGCCGTCCAAGTTCCCGGCTGGCGACCCGACGTGACCCGTGAAGTCGATCTGATCGAAGAGGTCGCCCGGCTGCGCGGTTACGACACGTTCCCGGACGAGCTGCGGCCTTACCGGCCCGGCACTGTACCCGACGCGCCGGCAGAGCTGACCCTGCGCCGTGTCCGCGAGGCGTTGATGCGGAGCGGCGACGGGTTGCTCGAGGCTCGCACTCTCCCGCTGGGACCGTCGGACGGGCCAGAGGCCGTGGCCATCCAGAACCCTCTCTCGGCGGAAGAAGCTCATCTTCGGAGCCGGCTACTCCCCGGCTTGGTGCGGCGGGTCGAGTACAACTGGGCGCAGGGGCAGCGGGATATCCGGTTATTCGAAGTCGGGACGGTATTCCGCGCGGGAAACGGGAAACGGGGAACCGGAACCGTGCCGCAGGAGGAGCTTCATCTCGCAATTGTCTTGACTGGGGCTCGCCATCCGGCCCATTGGACCGATGGTGCTGAAGCTGCGAAACTACCTGATATGGACATATGGGACCTAAAGCACCACTTTGAGTTAGCTGCCCTCGTCGCGGCACCCCTGAGCGACGTGCAACCGGCCGCCAATGGGTCCGGTTGGGTGGCCGTGATGCAAAGCGGCGAGGAGCCGGTCGGTCACGCCCTGCCGCTCGATGCCGATGCGCCACGCTGGGCAGGTCGGTTGTTCGGACTGGAGGTCAGGATCGCAGTCGAGTCGCCGCGCGTGGCGCGGTATCAGCCGTTGCCCGTGCAGCCGTCGGTCGTTCGCGATATCTCGTTGGTGGTTCCAAGCGGCGTCACGGCGGCAGCAATCGAGTCCGTGCTGCGTCGCGAGGGCGGGAAGCTGCTCGAGCGACTGGATGTGTTGGATGAGTACCGTGGGAAGGGGTTGCCGGACGGCACGCGCGGTGTGACGTGGCGGTGCACGTTCCGCGATCCGGCGAAGACGCTCACGGAGGGGGAGATCGATGCGCCGCTCAGCCGGATGCTGAAGGCGCTGGAGGAGCAATTTGACGTACGGCGGCGACAGGCCAACAGCTGACGTTCGTGAGGCCATCGATCAGCTCGAGGCGATGCTCCGCGACGTAGCGGAGGAGCTGGCGGGTTGGCGTTCGCGCGCGCAGAAGGCCGAAGCGGAGCTGAAGACGCGCGGCAGCCCGGTCAAACACACCGAGTTGGAGTCCGAGAACAAGGCGCTGCGGCAGCGTGTGGAAGGCGCCCGCACTCGCGTCCACGATCTCATGCAACGACTTACGTTTTTGGAAGAGCAAGCGCGTGATAACGGCGGCCACAAGTGACGGTGAAGAAACATGCCGTCCGGGTGATGATCGGCGGGGAAGAGTACACTGTCCGCTCCGATCTTTCGCCCGAGTATACGCGCGAAGTCGCCGCCTTCGTGGATCAAGCGTTGAAGAAAGTCCTCAGTCAGGGACCGTTGGTAGAGACGCACAAGGCCGCGATTCTGGCGGCGCTCGATATTACGAACGAGTTGTTTCAGGTGAAGCAGACGGAGCGGGAACTGGCGGCGCGGCTGGCAGCCGTCGCCGACGATCTCGCGAAGATGCTACCGCCGGCCAAGCGGAAGGCGCTGACCGCCGGCTGACAATCGTCCTCACCCCCTGACCAGCTTTTGTTTCTAAACAACAAAAGCTAGGAACGGGGGAGAGGTGGAGATAGATCCATGGCAGAGCTGTCCGGTACCATTGCGGCCGTGCTCAGCGGCGTGCTCGTCGCGGCGCTGACCTTCTATGTGTGGGGACGGCGCATCGAGCGCCGCTCGACGGAATCGAGCCAGCGGATGGTGCTGGCGGCCAAAGAAGAGCTCATGTCGGTCCGCGAAAACCTCCACAAGTCCCTGGACCAAAAGGTGGCGGTGGTGGACCGCCGCGAGGCGGAGCTGCGCAAGCTCGAGCAGGAGCTGCAGGAGCGCACTCGCACCCTCGACAAGCGCGACCACCAGCTCAGCGAGCAGCTCCAAGAGCGCGAGCATGAGATCAGCACGCGCCTCGAACAGATCGCCGGGCTGACAGCGCAAGAGGCCAAGCACGAGCTGATCGCGCATCTTGCGAACGAAGCGCGCGACGAAGCGGCGGCCATCGTGCGCAACATCACGGAGCAGGCGCGGAAGAACGCCGACCGCGAGGCGAAGAAGATCGTGGCGCTGGCGATCCAGCGCATCGCGGCCGATCAGACGGCCGAGTCGAGCGTGTCGGCGGTCGTGCTCCCGTCGGATGAGATGAAGGGCCGGATCATCGGGCGCGAAGGCCGCAACATTCGGGCGTTCGAAGCGGCCACCGGCGTCGACGTCATCATCGACGACACCCCGGACACCGTCGTGGTGTCGTGCTTCGAGCCCGTGCGCCGCGAAGTGGGTCGGCTCGCGCTCGAGCGCCTCATTGCCGATGGCCGCATCCATCCGGGACGGATCGAGGAGATCGTCAAGAAGGCCAAAAGCGACGTGGACGCCAGCATCGTCGAGGCCGGCGAGCAGGCGGTCTACGACACCGGCGTTCGCGGCATGCATGCCGAGCTCGTGAAGCTCGTCGGCCGGATGAAGTACCGGACGTCGTACGGGCAGAATATCCTGGAACATTCGAAGGAGGTGG
>WNGO01000337.1_pt1 | contig 45741 bp, 37 predicted proteins | sample 5400511 | NCBI WGS metagenome assembly WNGO01 (sample SAMN13153380, study PRJNA577476) | soil metagenome | isolation source: 20 cm soil or saprolite under Garry oak tree replicate 2 | place: USA:California | collected 2016-06-15 | reverse complement strand
AGACTGCCATCCTGTCCTTTTGCCACCGTGATGAACCCGGCGTAACCCGTCGCCACGCGCCCCTGATCGTCCACTGCGGTGACCTCGACAGCCGGCGTGATCGTCGCTCCGGCCGACGTCGTGCTCGGTTGCACGGTGAAGACGAGCTGCGTCGCCTGGGGCGGCGGCGGGGTCGCGGTGATGTCGAACGGGTCGCTCGTCGCGCCGCTCGCGCCCGAGGTCGTGGCGCGCAGCGTGTAGCCGCGACCAACCTTGTCGATGCTCAGGTCTGAGAACGTCGCCACACCGTTCGCGGCGTTCACTTCCAGCCCGCCCGACAATGTGGCACTCGCCGGGTTCGCGGCGAGCGCCACCGTCACGGGCCCGCTGAAGTCGCCGTCGGGCTGACCGGTCGAGTCCTGCACGGTCACTCGGACCGCGGGCGCGATCGGTTGGCCCGGCGACACGTCCCCCGGTTGCCCGGTGAACACCAAACGGGGTCGGGTCTGGAGAGACGGTCCCTCGCCCCCGGGGGCCTGCAGCAGCTTGTCCAAGTGACAACCCGCTGCGAGCCCCGCTATGGCGGCGAGCAGACCACCCACGCGAAACAGCGACAGTCGTGTCATGGCTTGCCGAACAGTCTGGCAAACCTCGCACCGTTCCTTCCCGGTACGGCGCTGCGCCGCAACGCACCGTAAGCCAGCTCCAGGTGTCGCTCGGACGCAACGCAAGTGTGGGAGTGGCAGTGTGCTACATGTCACGGGCGTTCCGGTCAACTTGACGCCCTGGCCAGGGTGGTCCATTTTGGCAGTCTCCGGAGAGTCGCGCCGCTCTCCCTCACAGGGAGCGAGTATGACAGGCCTCCGCGTTTCCCGCCGCACCGCGGTCCTCACCCTCATGGTACTCGGCGCCAGTCTCTGGACCGGCTGCTCCGACGGCTCACCCGACGCCCTGACCGACCCGTTGGCTCAGCGACAGCTCGGCCTCGATCGGCAGGACATTCACTCCGTCCTGGCTGTGCACAGACGGCGCAGCGAGGAATTGCTGCGTATTCCGGGCGTCGTCGGCACCGCAGTGGGATTGCTGCCGAACGGCAAGCTGAGTCTCAGGGTCCTGCTGGCGCGGCACGGCGTGACCGGGCTGCCGAGCGTGCTGGACGGGGTTCCCGTGACCGCGCAAGTGACCGGCATGCTCGTGGCGTTCAGCGATCCCACGAAGCGGCAGCGCCCGGCGCCGATGGGGTTCTCGGTCGGCCATCCGGCGATCACCGCGGGCTCGATCGGCGCGCGCGTTGCGGACGGCTCGGGCAACCTCTACATCCTGAGCAACAACCATGTACTGGCCAACAGCAACGACGCCACCATCGGCGACCCCGAGCTCCAGCCGGGCGCGTATGACGGCGGGACCGCCGCTGACAAGATCGCGACGCTTTCGGCGTTCAAGACCATCGATTTCTCGGGCGGCCCGAACTCGATCGACGCCGCGATCGCGGTCTCCGATATGACCAACCTCGACAACACCACGCCGCTCGACGACGGCTACGGCGTGCCAAGCTCCGCGATCTTCGGCGACGCGAACAGCGACGGCTTGTTCGACAACGTGACCGCCCTGTTGGGCCTCAACGTGCAAAAGTACGGACGCACGACGAAGCTCACCCACGGAACGATCACCGGTATCAACGGCACGGTAGATGTCTGCTATGAGGTGTTCTTCGGCTTCTGCATCAAGTCGGCCCGGTTCGTCGATCAGCTCATCATCGAGCCAGGGACCTTCTCGGGCGGTGGCGACTCGGGCTCGCTGATCGTGACGGATGACGCTAGCAAGAGCCCGGTAGGGCTGCTGTTCGCCGGCAGCTCCACCCAGACGATCGCCAACCGCATCGATCTGGTGCTGAGCAACTTCTCGGTGCACATAGACGGCGGCGCGACCGCAGCGGTGACGGATATCGCAATCACCAGCGTAAATGCACCCGCCTCAGTGACTCAAGGCAGCACTGCGAACGTCGTCGTGACGGTCCGGAACGTCGGCAATCAGCCCGTCACCACCGACTTCAACGTGAGCCTGAAGGATGTGACCGACAACGTCGCCATCGGAGCAGGTCAGCTCGTCCATGGGCTCGGGCTGGGCGCGAGCGCGACGGTACCGTTCAGCTGGACTACAAGCACGAGCACCAGCACCGGGAACCACACGCTTGCCGGGAGCCACGACCTGACCGACGACAAACCGGCCAACAACCAGGCCTCGACGAACGTCATGGTGAACGCGCCCCCCGGGCCGAACACCATGCACGTCGGCGACCTGGACGCCGTGACGTCGAGCAGCGGGAACAGATGGTCGGCCACCGTAGAGATCACGGTGCACGACGAGAATCACAACCTGCTGAACGGCGCGACGGTCGTGGGGCACTGGAGCCAGCTGGGCACGAACTCCACCACCTGCACGACGGGAGACCTGGGCGGCAACGGGACGTGCATTGTGACCTTCCCGTCGCTGCGACGGAGCGTCACGTCGGTGAACATGACGGTGGTGAGCATCACGCTGGCGGGCCGGACCTACGTGCGGGCCGACAACCACGACCCCGACGGGGATAGCAACGGCACGACGATCAAGGTGAACAGGCCATAGCCAGGCGCACGGTCGCGACGCTCCTGCTCGCCGCCCTGCTCGCGGGCTGCGCGGGCAGGAGCACCCGCGACGCGACGAATACGGTGGCTTCCAAGACGATCCAACAGGTCCTGGCCGCACATAGCGACTCGCTCATGGCGCTGCCGGGAGTGGTCGGCACGGCGGTCGGCTTGTGTGACGGCGTCCCCTGCATTCGCGTGTTTCTGGCCGACTCGAGCGCCGCAGCTCGGGGGAGAATCCCGGCGCAGCTCGAGGGGTACCCGGTGAAGATCGAAGTCACGGGCCCGATCCAGCCGCGGCGGCCCTAAGGAAGCTCTAGCCCCCACCCCCGACTTCGCGCGACTTGTGCAGCGCTTCCTTAGGGCGCGCGCCAGACCTCAGCCACGACTCCCGGATATGCGCGTAACAGCGCGGCCTGCCCCGCGTCGTCCAGCACAGTCAGGGCCGTCGCCAGGCCGTCGGCCGTGAGCCCGTCTGCCGCCACGACCGCCGACTGGCGCCGGCTCGTGAGTCCGACGCCGCTGCGCGGATCCACTATATGGGAGTAGCGCACCCCGTCCACGAGTACGAATTGCTCGGTGTCGCCGGACCGCGATAACGCGGCGTGCGCCAGGGCGGCGGCGCGGGTACGCACCATCGGACCGGCCCCCGGCACGTCGATCCGCCACCCGGGGAGCCCGGGCGGCGGATCTCCCACCACGATGTCGCCCCCCGCCTGGATCAGCGCCCGCGTCACACCGTGGCGGCTGAGCACCAGCAGGGCCTGATCGAGGATGTACCCTTTGGCGATCCCCCCGAGGTCGAGCTGCATGCCGGCGGTGTCGAGCCGGATCGAGCGGCCTGCAGAATCGGCACGGACTTTGCGCCACCCCACGCGCCGGGCGGCGGAATCCAGCTCCGCAGGGGTGGGCAGCCTGCCGGTGCGTCGAGCCCGGCGCCACAACGCGACGAACGGTCCGACCGTAGGATCGAAAGCGCCGTCCGACTGACGGGCGAGCTCGAGCGCGCGGACCAGCACGGCGAACAGCGGCTCGCTCACCGGGACCGCGCTGCCGGGCCGCTCCGCGAGCCTCCGGACCTCGCTTTCGGGGCGGTAGTCGCTCATGATGTCCTCGAGCTCGGCGATGCGGGCGTATGCGGCCCGCGCCGCCTGCCGGGCCGCGGCGTCGTCGGGAGCATACAGCTCGATCCGCACGGCGACGCCCATGTGCAGCTCGGCGAACTCGCGCCGCACCTCCTGAGGGCGCGCGCCGCGCGCCAGGCACGCCAGCGCCGCGACCGTGACGAGGAGCCGTTGCCGCATGCTCATGGCAGCCAAGATATCGCTCTTGTTGCTGGCTCAGAACGCACCCTATCTCGACTCGATCCCCGGGACGCTCGTCCGCTTCGAGATGATGCCGGTGCCCGGAGATCGGCCCTTCTGGATCGGGAAGACCGAAGTCACCTGGGACGAGTACGACGTCTGGGCGTTCCGGCTCGATCTGACGCCCCAGGAGCGCAGCTCGGGCGTGGACGCGACGGCTCGACCGAGCCGCCCGTATGGCGCCCCGGATCGCGGCTTCGGCCACCACGGGTACCCGGCGCTGGCCATGACATACTTCGCCGCTCAGACGTACTGTGCCTGGCTGTCGTCCAAGACCGGCAAGAAATACCGCTTGCCGACCGATGCCGAGTGGACGCGGGCTGCGCGGCTCGGCCTCGGCGGGGATTCCGCCCTCGGCGCCGAGCGCCGGGACGCGCTTGCCTGGCACGCCGGCAACGCCGGAGCCAAGGCCCATCCTGTCGCCGCAAAAGCCGCCGATGCGCTCGGCCTCCACGACATGTTGGGCAACGTGGCCGAGTGGGTCAGCGGCGCGGACTCGGGCGGGAAGCCCATGGTGCGCGGCGGGTCGTGGAACGATCCCCCTAACTTCGTGGGCCCGACCGCGCGGGCCCGGCAGACGTCCGCCTGGAACGAGACTGATCCGCAATTCCCGAAGAGCCGCTGGTGGCTCGCCGATGCCCCGTTCGTCGGCTTCCGCATCGTCCGCGAACCCTGAACCGAGAGGAGCAGGTCCATGAGCCGGAAATCCCAGCAGTCACGCGACGTCACACGGCGCGAGTTCGTCCACGCCAGCGCGGCCGCCGCCGCGGCCCTCGCGCTCCCCGGCGCTCCGGCGCTGGTGGGGCGGGCGGACACGCTCCGCATCGGCCTGGTCGGCTGCGGCGGGCGCGGCACCGGCGCGGCCAAGGACTGCCTCACGTCGTCGGAGCGCGTCGAGCTCGTCGCCATCGGCGACCTGTTTCCGGACCGCGTGACGGACTGCCGGGCGAACCTGGCCCGCATGGCGAGCGAGGACACGAGCGGCGGGCTCAAAGCAAAGATCAAGCTGGACGACGCCCACGCCTTCGCGGGCTTCGACGCCTATCAGAAGGTGATCGAAAGCAAGGTGGACGTCGTGCTGCTCGCGACGCCGCCCGCATTCCGCGCGCGGCACCTCGCCGCGGCGATCGAGGCCGGCAAGCACGTCTTCATGGAGAAGCCCGTGGGCGTGGATCCGGTGGAGGTGCGCTCGGTGATCGCATCGGCCGATCTCGCCGCTCAGAAAGGCCTCGCGATCGTGGCCGGAACGCAGCGGCGCCACGACGCGGGCTACCGGGCGGCGATGCAGCGCATCCACGACGGCGCCATCGGGGACATCGTCGCGGCCCAGGTCTACTGGAACCAAGGCGGCCTGTGGATGAAGCCGCGGCAACCGCAGTGGTCCGACGTCGAGTGGCAGATCAGGAACTGGCTCTACTTCACGTGGCTGTCGGGGGACCACATCGTGGAGCAGCACATCCACAACATCGACGTGGCGAACTGGGCGCTCGGCGCGCACCCGGTGAAGGCCGTCGGCGTGGGCGGGCGGCAATGGCGCACCGATCCCGCGTACGGGCACATCTACGATCACTTCGCGATCGACTTCGAGTACCCCAACGGCGTGCACGTGCTGTCGATGTGCCGCCAGATCGACGGCACGGCCTCACACGTCGCCGAGCGGATCGTCGGGACACGCGGCACGTCGGACGCCCATTCGGTCATCGAGGGGGCGGCGCCGTGGAACTGGGACGCGCAGACCCCGCGGACCAACCCGTACGTCCAGGAGCACGCCGACCTGATCGCGAGCATCCGCGCCGGCAAGCCGCTGAACGAGGGCCGGCAGGTGGCTGAAACCACGTTGAGCGCGATCATGGGACGGGAAGCCGCATACACCGGGAAGGAGATCACCTGGGACGAGCTGCTGAACGCCCAGCAGGATCTCGTGCCGGCAGAGGTGAAGTTCGGGCCGATGCCCGTGCCGCCTGTAGCGATGCCCGGGCAGACGGTGCTGGCGCGCAGCTGGCGGAGCGCGTGAGGCACGGAGCGCACGACCCCGGGGCATCGCCCCGGGGTCAGCCGCGCCTTCTTTCTTTTCCTCTCTCAGAGCGAGCGAGCCTGTCATCCTGAGCGCCGCAGGCGCGAAGGATCGGCGTCAGCGATTGAGCCGCACGCTCGGACCGAAATGAAGGCCCCAGTTCCCGTTGTAGAAATTGAAGAGGCTGTTTTCCGCCGTGTGGAACATGGCGTCCAGGTCGGCGCCCAACCGCAGCCACAGCTGGTCCCGCACGCGATAGCGCACGCCCAGGAGCACCGTGAGGCCCTGGTCGGCCGCGTTGTACGGGGCGCCGTACCAGTTGCGGACGTAACCGCCGCCGACCAGCGCCTCGAGGCGCGAGCTGATCGCCCCGTTGTACACGGCGCGCACGTGCAGCGGCGTGTAAGTGACCGAGCTCTGCGATGACCGCGCCAGGTCCACCTCGATGGTGACCGCGGGCTCCAAGTACACGCCCACGCGCCCGCCGATATCCATGTCGTCGCCCATCGGGAGCGTATTGTCGAAGTCGACGTAGCGCGCGAACCCGCCGACTTCGATGGTGCCGGCCCGCTGCGCCGCCACCGGCAGGGCGCAGACGAGCGACGCCACCGCCAGCACGGCCGGTACTCGAGATGTCATGGTGGTGCCTCCTGTCGAGCACGTTTCGTGGTAATGACGATCACTCCGTTGGCGCCACGCGAGCCGTATTGGCTCGTGGCACCCGCGTCCTTCAGCACCTCGATCCGCGCGACGTCTGAGGGCGCGATATCGGCGAGCGCCGCGGCGCCCGCCGCGCTCGGGATGCCGTCGATCACGATCAGCGGGTCGTCGTCGCCCGGGTTGCCCCGGATACTGCGGTGGCCGCGGATGCGGATCTGATAGGATCCATTCGACAGCGCCGTCACCTCGAGCCCCGGCACCCCGCGCAACAACTCTTCCACGCGACTGACGCGCGCGTCGGTTTCGCCGGGGACGACGGTGGCGACGGCTCCCGTGCCGGGCGTGGCGTTATGCGGCGGCGACGACGCCGCCCGACCGCACCCGGCGAGCAGCGCGAGCCCGATACGTCCCGCAATCGTCATGGCACCTCCCTGGCCCCTGGCCCCCGGCCCCTAATAACCCGGGTTCTGCTTGAGCAACCCGTTGCGGTTCAGCTCATCCAGGCGAATCGGCATGAAGTACATCCTGTTGTCCCAGGCCCGCGCTTGGATGGTGTCCCTCACGTAGCGGTAGTTCTTCCAGGTGCTCGGGTCGGCACGGTTCTTCCCGTCGAGGAAGATGTTGATGCCGCCCGCGGGCTGGCTCAACACGGCGGGTGCGATCATCCAACGGCGCACGTCGAAGAAGCGTTGTTCCTCGAACACCATCTCGACGCGGCGCTCGTTGCGGTACTCGTCCCGCAGGGCTGCCTGCCCCAGCCCGGCCGAGAACAGCGGCATGCCGGCGCGCTGCCGGATCTGGTTCAGCGCGGTGACCGCGTCCCCCAGCTCGTTGAGCTCGATCGACGCCTCGGCGTAGTTCAACAGGATTTCCGCGTACCGGAAGAAGATCCAGGGCACCTGTTGCCGGATGAACTGCGCGTTGAGGGAGGGATCGATGAACTTGCGGATATAGTAGCCGGAGTAGGCACCGTTCCAGTTCTCGACCGGGCTGTCGCGCGTGTCGAGTCCGGGCACCATCGTGGTGTCGATTTTGGGGGGCTTGCCGGTCACCAGCGTGGTGTCGATGATCCTGAGCTGACGAAACGTCTGGATGACCCCGATCGAGTCGAGCTTCTTGACGTCGTCGGGACGCTGCCGCCAGGGCGCGCGGTCGTACAGGATCGACCCAGAGAGGCGAGGATCGCGGTTCGCATACGGGGCCGCGGCATGCGCCGGGTTGCTCCAATCGAATTTCGAGCCGTCGGCCATGCGATAGTCGTCGATCAAATTCTGGATCGGGGTGTTGCCGCCCCAGGTGTGGTAGCCGTTGGGGCCGTTGTCACGGTTGGGATAGGCGCCGTCGTCCCTGGTGGTCAGGAAGAAGCGGCTCATGATGGCTTCGGTGCTGGTCTGCTGCAGGAACAGGTCGGCGTAGTTCTGCGCCGCTTCCTGCGGGCTCGCCGGGGTCGGGCGGAAGAGACTATATGCCCCGAGATCCATCACCGCCTTGGCCGCGTTCTTCGCGGCCCGCCACAAGGCGGTGCGATCCTGGGGGGTGGTGTAGCCGGTGAACGCGTTGCCGCTCGGGTTCGCGTTATAGAGGTCGCTCGCCGCGTACAGCAACACGCGCGCCTTGAGCGCGAGCGCCGCCCCTTTCGTCGCCCGGCCCACGTCGGCTCCACTGTACGATGACGGCAGCAGGGCGGCCGCCGAGTCGGCATCGGCGACGATGAAGTCCACGGTCTCCTTGAAGCTGTTGCGCGCGACGCTGAAGTCGTCGCTCAGGCCATACACCTTGGTGATGAGCGGCACGCCGCCGTACATCCGCATCAGGTTGTGGTAGAAGTAGGCGCGCAGGAAGTACACTTCTCCCTTCATGCGCTGCTTCAACGCCGCGTCGAACGTGGTCGCATCGATCTTGCTGAGGAAGATGTTCGTCTGCCTGATGCGGGAGTAGTTATTCGCCCAGTTGAAATGACCGTACCGGCCGTCTTCGAGGGCTCCCCGGTCGCTCGACGTGATGTTCGACTTGACGATCGGTTCCGTGGCGTAGTTGTGGATGAAGTGCGTTTCGTCGCTGATGGAGGCGAGCATGATCTCGTACAGACCGTGTCCCATGCCCCGATACATGTCGTTCACGAAGGCTTGGGCCAGATTCGGGTCGGTGAAGACCGCCGCGTCCGACAACTGATCCTTGGGCGTCACGTCCAGGACGTCGTTACAACCGCTGAGCCCGAGGACGAGCAGCGCCGCTATGGTGAGGTGGATATGGCGTCTCATGGTCTCGCTAGCTCCCTTAGAACGTGACGGACGCGCCGGCATTGAACACGCGCTGCTGCGGGTAGTACTGGCCCTGCGAGTCCCGCGTCTCCGGGTCCAATATCCTGAACTTGTCCCACAAGAAGAGGTTGTATCCGCTGGCGTACAGCCGTACGTCGTGCACACCCATGCGGGCCGCCATGCGACCCGGCACGTGGTATCCGATCTCCACCGACTTGAGCCGGATGAACGACGCGTCCCGCAGGAAGTAGGTGTTGGCGTTCGCGACCCAGTATTCGTCGGTGCGATTGAAGGTGCGCGGGCCCGGGGCGTTGGGATTGTCCGGGGTCCAGCGATTCGCTGCGTACTCCGCGGTGAAGTTGCCGATGTCGCCCGATTCCGTGCGGAAGTACTGCACCGCATCGAACGCCGCGTGGAAGAACACCCGGAAGTCGAAGCTCTTCACCTGCGCCGCGAGCGTGAGGCCGCCAGTGAAAGTGGGATCGCCGTTCTGATTGACCCGGATACGATCGCGCGCGTCGATCGTGTCGTTGGCGTCCACGTCCGCGAAGATGATGTCTCCCGGGCGGGGCGTGCCCCCGACACGGTAGACCGGAGCTGCATCGACCGCCGCCTGGTCCTTGAAGATGCCGATCGCCTTGTAGTACAGGCCGGTGTTCATGCGGTAGCCGGTCGAGCGCTGCCACGGGGGCGCTCCGGGGGCTTCGTCCCAGAAGAGGATCTTGTTCTGCGCATAGCCCCCGTTGAACGTCACTTCGAACGACGCCTCGCTCGCCAGCTGCTGGCGCCAGCTGATCGATCCGTCCCAGCCCCGGTTGGCGACCACGCCGATGTTCTCGCGCGGCAGGCTCAAACCGGCCGTCTGGGGCACCGAGGCATTCCGCCAGTACAGAATACCGCTGCGCCGTTCGGTAAAGCGGTCGAACTCGAAGGAGAGGCGATTGCTGAGCAGGCGTCCTTCGATGCCGAAGTCGAGCTGCTTGGCGACTTCCCAGGTGACGTTGGGGTTCGGGATGCGCGTCTGATAGATGCTCTTCACTTCCTGCGTGCCGCCGAAGATTTCCCCGCCGCCGAAGCCGTAGCTCGCCAGATACTGCCACTGGTCGATGCGATCGTTCCCCGTCTTGCCCCACGAGGCGCGCAGCTTCAGGTCGTCGAACACCGGGACGTGCTTACGGAAGAACGGCTCTTCCGAGATGCGCCAGCCGCCCGAGACGCCGGGAAAGAAGCCGAATCGCTTGTTGGCCGGGAAGATGTACGAGCCGTCGTAGCGCGCGACCAGCTCGAACAGGTACTTGTCCTGGAACGCGTAGTTCAAGCGGGTGAAGTAGTTTTGCCGCGCCGCAACGTAGGCGGTGCCGTCGTTGTTCTTCCCGAGGTCGCTGCCGGCAAAGATCTGATCGACCTGATCCGAGACGAAGTCCCTCCGGAATGCATTGATGTACGAGCTGTCCGCCGTCTGGCGCTCGATGCCCCCCAGGATGCCGATCGTGTGCGGCCCGACCGTGCGGCGGTACTCGGCGACGAGGTTCAGCAGGATGCTCGTGCCCCGCCCGTCCCGCTGGTTGAGCTGCGGCGCGTTGAATCCCCGCTTCGCGGGCAAGAGCACGGGCTGGCCGGTCGAGTCGCGGGTCTGGTAGTCCCAGGTGTACAGCGTCCAGGGCGTGCGCCACTGCCGCTCCGATCGGAAGACCACGTCGTAGGACGCGTTCCCTCGTAGGGTGAGACCGCTCACCCCCGGCACCTTGAACTCTCCGCCGAGGGTGCCTTGCACGTAGTCGCGCTGGTCCTCGTCGTATCCCGTCGCCGGCGTCCCGGTCACCACCGGGTTGTCGCCGAACTCGATGTCGGGTCCCGGCTGCCCGTTCGGCCAATACGCCGGCAGGTTCGGCTTGCCGCGCATCAGCGCGCGGAAGATCGAGCCCGCGCTGCGGTTCGGGAAGTTGCGGTCCTCGAGACGGCCCGTCACGTCGAAGCGCAGACCGAGGTGGTCCGTGACCCGACCGTCGATGTTGCTGCGGAAACTGTACTGGTTGTAGCGGGTAGCGCTGTTGCGGTAGTAGCCGTCCTCGGTGAGACCGCCCAGGGAGAGGTAGTACCCGATGCGGTCGCCGCTGCCACGCAGCGCGACGTTCCCTCGGGTCTGCAGCGACATAGGCTTGATGACCGCGCCGAACCAGTCGGTGTTGGGGTAGAGCCAAGGATCGGCGCTGGCTCGAGTCTTGTCGATCTGATCCTGTGTATAGGCAAGTGGCAGGTTGCGATACTGGTTGATCTCGTTGAGCATCGTCATGTACGTCGCGGCGTCCGCCATCTGGGGCATCCGCGTCGGGTGGTTGAACCCCTGGTTGACATTCACTGTGAGCTGCGGTGGCTGTGGTGCACCGCTGCGCCCGCGCTTGGTCGTGACGAGGATGACGCCGTTGGCCGCGCGCGCGCCGTAGATCGCCGCCGAGGCGTCCTTCAGGATGCTGATGCTCTCGATGTCCTGCGGGTCGAGCCGCTCGAGCCCGCCGACCCGGTCCGCCACGCCGTCGATCACGATGAGCGCGCTGTTGTCGTTCAGCGTGTGGTTGCCGCGAATTCGGATGGTCGCCCCGTCGTACCCGGGCTCGCCGCTCTGGTTGACGGTCACGAGGCCGGGCAGCTGGCCGCCCAGCGTGTTCGACACGTTGACCGTGGGGACGCCCTGGATCTGCTCACCCTGTACCGCGCTGACCGAACCGGTCAGCGTCGCCTTGCGCTGCTCGCCATAACCCACCGCCACCACCGGGTTCAGCTCGATCGCCTGCGGCACGAGCCGGAAATCGGCGGTCGCGGTCTGACCGGCCGTGAGGACGAGACTCGCCACCTCCGCGACGCCGTAGCCGATCAGCCGCGCCTGCACCCGGTACGTTCCGGGCGGCACCTCGGCGATGGCGTAGCGACCGTCCGGCCCCGTCACCGCGCCGAAGCGCGTGCCCACCACGCTGACGCGGACGCCCGCCAGCGCGGCGCCCGTGGTGTCGGTCACGCGGCCGGTCAGCGTGTCGCCCTGCGCCGCCGCCGAGCCGGCGCGCACCAGGATGGTCGTTCCGCTCAAGGAGACGAACGCCTCGAGCCCCGTGCCGGCCAGGGCTGTGACCACCGCATCCTGCACCGTGATCTGCTCCGCCTCCAGGGACACGTGGGTCCGGGCGCGCAGCACGTCATCGCCGTACGCGATCTCGATACCGCCGCGCCGCCCGATCTCGCGCAGCACCTGCTTGATGCTCGCTTCCTTGAGATCGAGCGAAATCGCGCGCCGCAGCGGAGCGACCGCCACGTTCCGCGTCGGGACCCACGCCGCGGCCGCCACGAGCGTGGTCGAGCTGTCCGCGCCCGGCCCTTGCGTGGCTCCCGGCGCCGCAACGGGCGCGAACACGAACGTCGCTCCGGATGCAAAGGCTGTCAGGAGTCTGTGTCTCATGCGAGTTGCTCCGTCAAGCAAGGTGGTTGACTTGGCATCAGCGTTTGGTCGTAGTCGGGTAGAACGTGACGCTCCGCCCGGCGCGCTCGTAGCGGGCATGCGTCAACAGCGCAATCGCGTCGAGGACCTGCACGACCGGCTCGCCACGCACCGACAGCGTGAGGCGACGGTCGGCCAGCGCCGGCGATCCCAGCGTCAGGTCCGCGTCGTACCAGCGGGCCAGCTGAGGCAACACGTCCCGCAACGGCGCATCCTGGAATACCAGGCGCCCGGCGGTCCAGGCGAGATAACGTTGGGGGTCCACGCGGCGCGGCAGGCTGGCCACGCCCGTGTGATCGAGCCGGCTGAGCTCCCCTTCCCGCACCACCTGGCCCGCGGAATCGAGCGCTCCCGCGGCGCGCAGGCGCACCTTTCCATCCGCCACCACCACCTCCACGTCCTGCTCGTCCGCATAGGCCCGCACTCCGAACCGCGTGCCCAGATCCCGGATGATCCCTTGCCCCGCGTGTACCGCGAAGGGCTTGGCGGCGTCGTGGGCGATGGCGAAGTACGCTTCCCCCTCGAGATAGACCGCTCGCGTCGTCCGCCCGTAGTCCGCCGGCACGCGGAGCTTCGAGTCGACGCTCAACACGATCCTCGTACCATCGGCGAGCTCAATCGTGGCGCGCCGTCCTCGGGCGGTGGCGAACTCCCGCATCGCGGGCGCGCGGCGTAACGACTCCACGCGCCACAACGCCGCCGCGCCGGCCGCGAGCACCAGGACCGCGGCGATCCGAAATCCGTTCGATCCCGTGCCCGGCCGCCGCCGGGGCGAGAGCTTGGCGTCGCGCTTGGCGAGCGTACGCCTCACCGCTTCGAGGTATTGGGCGGCAAAGGGATGGCCGTCGAGCCATGCCAGGACCGTGGCCCGCTCGGGGGCACTGCATTCGCCAGCCAGGAAGCGGTCGAGCAGCCTCCAGTCCAATTCTTCGGTCATGCTTATGGGACGCGGAGCGGGGACGAAATCCCCTAGCGGCGTGAGCGGCGTACTCCCGACAGCGGGAAGCTCAGCGGTGCGGCGCGAGGGTCTGGTAGCTCTTTCTCAGGGCCGCGAGCCCGCGGCCCACGTAGATCTCCACGGTCTTGACCGAGATGCCCATCGCGGCCGCCACTTCGGCGTAGCTCATCTGCCGCTGCCAGCGCAGCGCCAGCGCCAGACGACAGCGCTCGGGAAGGCGGCCCAGCACGCGCTCCACCACGGCCTGCAGCTCGGCCGCTTCGAGGCGCCGCTCGCCCTCATTCTCGTCGAGCGGAGCCGCAATGGCGGGCGCCTGTTCCCGCCACCGCCGCTCGACGCGCTCATGGCGGAGATGGCTGATCGCGGAATTGCGCACGGCGGCGTACAGATAGCTCTTGAGCTTGCCGACCCTCAGTCGCGCGCGCTCTTCCCACAGCGTGGCAAACACATCGTGCACCAGCTCCTGCGCGACTTCGCGCGAGTGCACGTAGCGGCAGGCGAACTTGCACAACGCCGGAAGGTAGGTACGGAAGGCGCGCTCGAACGCCGCCGCATCGCCGGCGCGAATCCGCACGGCCCAGTCCCGCTCCTCTCCGGCGAGCGGCAGTGTCGGGGCGCGGACTTCGGTCGGCACGGGCTGCGACATAGGGCTGCGCGTATGACGGCGACGCGCCGTGTGACGGTCGGCCCTACATGCGGGCAAGCCACATGCCTTCCCGGGTGATGCCGGTCGCGCCGGCTCACCCCTCGCAAGTGCTCAGGTCAGTTAGCTAGTCTCAGGCAGGAAAAGCCAGGAAAGCTCTGGGAGGAATCGTCCGTGCGGCGCCCAAGCCACACCTGTTGAAGGCTCACCTCACCGTCCAGGTCCCCTCCTTAGTCATGAGCACCTCCGCCAGGTCGGGCACTTCGCGGCCGGCGCCGGCCGCGGCGGCCTGGTCGTGCACTTGGGCCTCGAACGAGGGCGCGGGATTGCAGTAGATCACGCCCAAGGCCACCGGGAAGGCGGGCGGCTCGAGCGCGACAAGCAAATGCGCGAGCGCGCGATTGGTCTCGTCGTGTACCAGGAGGTCGGTCGGCGTCACGCCGCCTTCGGAGAGCGTGACCACTTCCAGCTCGAGCTTCCCCGGCGTCAAGCGCAAGCCCCGGTCCTTGCGGGCGCCGAAGATCAGCGGCTTGCCGTGCTCGACGTGCAGCTGCGTCTCCGCCGCGCCGTCCTTCGCGGTGAAATTGTCGAACGCACCGTCGTTGAAGACCACGCAGTTCTGGAACACTTCGACGAACGAAGCGCCGCGGTGCGCGTGGGCGCGCTCGAGCACCCCGACCAGGTGCGCCTGCAGCGTATCGACCGAGCGCGCGACGAACCGCGCTCCGGCCCCCAGTGCGAACGCGCACGCCGAGACGGGATAGTCGACCGAGCCGCGCGGGGTGGACGGCGATTTCGTGCCGCGCCGCGACGTGGGGGAATACTGACCCTTCGTGAGACCGTAGATCTCGTTATTGAACAGCACGATCTGGAGATCGACGTTGCGGCGCAGCACGTGGAGCATGTGGTTGCCGCCGATCGACAACCCGTCGCCGTCTCCCGTCATCACCCACACGTCGAGCTCCGGATTGGCGAGCTTGATCCCCGTCGCGATCGCCGGGGCGCGCCCGTGGATCGTGTGGAAGCCGTAGGTCGACATGTAATAGGGGAACCGTGCCGCGCAACCGATGCCGGACACGACCACGGTGCGCTCGCGCCGCGCGCCCACCTCCGCCATCGCCTTGTGGACGGCCTTGAGGATCGCGTAGTCCCCGCACCCAGGGCACCAGCGCACCTCCTGGTCGGACGCGAAATCCTTGGGCTGCAGCTCGGCGTCGGTGATGGTCGTGACGGTCATCGGATCGCCTCGACAATCTCCGACACCTTGAACGGCTTCCCTTGAACCTTGCTCAACGATTCCGCGGGCACGAGATACGTCGCGCGCAACAGCTGCACCAGCTGGCCGTTGTTCAGCTCGGGCACGAGGACGCGGTCGAACCGCTTGAGCAGCTCCCCCAGGTTGCGGGGGAAAGGGCTCAGGTAGCGCAGGTGAATGTGCGACGCATCGACCCCGTCCTGCCGCGCGCGCCGCACCGCCTGGTGGACGGCGCCGTAGGTCGAGCCCCACCCGACCACGGCGATGGCGCCGTGATCGGCGCCCAGCGCCACGCTCTGGGGCGGGATGTCATGCGCGATCCGGGCGATCTTCTCGGCGCGCGTCCGCGTCATGCGCGCGTGATTCTCCGGGTCGTAAGAGATGTGTCCCGAGTCGTAATCCTTCTCGAGCCCGCCGATGCGGTGCTCGAGCCCCGGCGTGCCGGGACGCGCCCACGGGCGCGCCAGCGTCTCCGCATCCCGCAGGAAGGGATGGAATCCGGCGGGCTCGGTCCGGAAGCGGACCGGGAAACGCGGCAACCGGTCGAGGTCGGGAATGCGCCACGGCTCGGCGGCGTGGGCGAGGAAGGCGTCGGAGAGCAGGATCACGGGCGTCATGTACGTGGTCGCGAGTCGGACCGCCTCGATCGCGACGTCGAAGCAGTCGGTCGCGGTGGCCGCAGCCAGCACCGCGAGCGGCGCGTCGGCGTTCCGGCCGTGCACCGCCTGCAGCAGGTCCGACTGCTCCGCCTTGGTGGGCATGCCGGTGGACGGGCCGGCCCGCTGGGAGTCCACGACCACGAGCGGCAGCTCAGTCGCGATCGCGAGGCCCAGCATCTCGGTCTTGAGCGCCATGCCGGGGCCCGAGGTGGACGTCACCCCCAGCGCCCCGGCATACGCCGCTCCGATCGCGGCCCCGATCGCCGCGATCTCGTCCTCGGCCTGGAAGGTGATCACGCCGTACCGTGTCAGGCCGGCCAGGGTGTGCAGCAGCACCGAGGCGGGCGTGATGGGATACCCCGCGAAGATCATGCGCTCGAGCCCCGTCGCGCGCAGCCCGGCGAGCAGTCCCCACGCGATCGCTTCGGTTCCACTGACGGTGCGGTACACGCCGGGGGCCACGGGGGCGCGCCGCACGGTGTAACCGACCCCGTACGCCGACATTTCCGCCGTCTCGCCGTAGGCGTGCCCCGCATTCAGGGCCGCCACGTTCGCCTGCACCAGCTCGGGCCGCCCGGCGAACTTCTGCTTCAGCCAGCCGACCGTGGCCTCGCGATCGCGGCCGTACATCCACAGCATCAGCCCGAGCGCCCACATGTTGCGGCAGCGGTGCGCTTCCCGGGACTGGAGCCCGGACGGTTTGACCGCGTCGAGCGTGAGCTTGGTGACGTCGAGCTTGAGCACCTGGTAGGGAGCGAGCGACCCGTCGTCCAACGGGTTGGTCGTGAACCCCGCTTTGGCGAGGTTGCGCTCGGTGAACGCGCCCAGGTCGACGACCACGGTGCCGCCGACCCGCAGGTCCCTCAAGTCCACCTTGAGGGCGGCGGGGTTCATGGCGACCAGCACATCCACCTGGTCGCCGGGCGTCATCACGTCGACGGCGCCGAAGTGGATCTGGAACGCCGAGACGCCGTAGGTGGTGCCCGCGGGCGCGCGAATTTCGGCCGGATAGTCAGGGAACGTCGTGAGGTCGTTGCCGGCGAGCGCCGTCTCGATCGTAAAGCGGCCGCCCGTCACCTGCATGCCGTCGCCCGAGTCGCCGGCAAAGCGGATCACGACGGAGTCGCGCGATTCGCGCGCGGGAGTCGTCGCGGTCGTGGCCATCGAACAGGAAACTAGCGCGCTGCTGTTCTCCAAGCCAGCTTGTCGCCATGGCCGACCTCCCGCGCCTGAGCCGCGCGCACTGGCCGAGCGGCGCCTACCGGCGCGCGGAGCTGCCGGAGCGGGTGCTGCAGTTCGGCACCGGCATGCTGCTGCGCGCCGTGTGCGCGGCCTCCGTGGACGCCGCGAACGCGGCCGGCGCGTTCGGGGGGCGCATCGTCGTGGTGCAGAGCACGCCGCAAGGGCAGGCGGCCGCCCTCAACGCCCAGGACGGCCTGTTCACGCTGGTGGAGCGCGGGCTCGAGCACGGTGCGCCGGTCGAGCGCACGCGCCTCGTCGGCTCGATCTCACGCGCGCTGGTGGCGGACACCCAATGGGAGGCGGTGCGCGAGCTCGTCGCGCGGCCGGAGCTCCAGGTGATCGTGAGCAACGTGACCGAGGCGGGGTTTCGGCTGGACGCGGGCTTCCCGGCGCGGCTCACCGACCTGCTCCACGCCCGCTTCGCACGCCTCCCGGAGGGCCCGTCGCTGTTCGTGGTCCCGACGGAGCTGGTGGAAGACAACGGGCCGCGCCTCGCCGCGATGGTCGATCAGCTGGCGGCGGGGCACGAGCGTGCGCCCGGGTTCCGCGACTGGCTCCGACGCCGCGTGCGATTTTGCTCCTCGCTCGTGGACCGGATCACGACCGGCACGCCCGCGCGAGACGAGCACGCGGCCCTGGAGCGGCGCCTGGGGTACAGTGACGCCCTGCTCACCGTTACCGAGCCGCACTCGTTCTGGGCGATCGAGGCCGACCCAGACGAGCTGCGCGCCGCGTTCGCGATCGACGCTTCCCCCGAGACGGTCAGCTTCGCCCCCGACATCGGGTTCTACCGCGAGCGCAAGCTGCGCCTGCTGAACGGCGCGCACACGGCGACCGCACCGCTCGCGCTCCTGGCGGGGGTGCGGACCGTGCGCGAAGCCGCCGGGCATCCGCGACTGGGAGCGTTCCTGCGACACATCCTGTTCGAGGAGATTCCCCCGGCAACCGAGCTCCCGGCCGACGCGGCGGCGGCATTCGCCGGCACGGTACTCGAGCGGTTTGGCAATCCCTGGCTCGACCACGAGTGGCGGGTGATCGCCACCAACCAGACGGCCAAGCTGCGGTTGCGGGTCGTGCCGGCGATCCGCGGATTCGCCCGGAAGCGCGGGCGCGCGCCGCAGGGGCTGGCGCTCGGCTTCGCGGCCTATCTGCAGTGGGCCCGCACCTGCCCGTCGCCCCCGGGGGGAGATGTCGATCGCCCGCTGATCGAGCGGCACTGGCACGCGTTGGATCGAGAACCCGCTTCTGGCCCCGGACTTGCAGCCGCCCGGGAGCGATTGGCCGCCAGCGCGCTCGGCGACCAGGGCCTGTGGGAGGACAATCTCGCCGAGCTGCCTGGTCTCGTCGAGGCGACGACCCGCTGGCTGTTGCTGCTGGAGCGCGAGGGCGTGGATGCAGCGCTCGACGCGCTGCGCGGCATGCCCGAGCACGCGACCGCCGGCCCGATCAGACCATGACCACCACGACGACGACTCTCGGGGGAGAAAAGGGGGGGCTCCCGCTGCTCGAGAGCGGCGTGATCGCCGTCGTGCGCGCACCCGCCGCGGTCGGGCTGCGCGCCGTCGCACGCGCGCTCGTGGCGGGAGGGGTGGGCGCGGTCGAAATCACGTTGACGACGCCGGGTGCGATCGCTGCGATCGCCGAGCTGGCCCGCGACGCTGAGCTCGCCGGGTGCCTGGTGGGCGCTGGCACGGTGCTCGACGAGACGGCGGCGCGCGCCGTGATCGACGCCGGGGCGCGCTTCGTGGTGAGCCCGACCCTCGACCACGCGGTGCTCCGCGCCTGTCGCGAGCGCGACGTGCCCTGCATGCCCGGCGCGTTCACCCCGACGGAGATTCTCGAGGCGTGGCGCGCCGGCGCGCCGTTCGTGAAGCTGTTCCCCGCCGCGACACTCGGCCCCGACTTCATCCGTGACGTGCTCGCGCCCCTGCCGTTCCTGCGACTCGTGCCGTCGGGCGGCGTGACGCTCGAGAACGCGGGCGACTGGATCCGCGCCGGAGCCGCCGCCGTGAGCGTGGGTGGCGCGCTGCTGCGGGAGGCACTGCTGGGCCACGAGAGCGCAGCGGCGCTGACCGCGCGGGCGCGGCTGCTGGTGACACAGGTCAGAGCGGCGCGCGCATGAGGGTGGTCACGTTCGGCGAGCTGCTGCTGCGACTCAGCCCGCCGGGCGAAGAGCGGCTGCTCGAGTCGCCCGAGCTGCACACCTGCTTCGGCGGGGCGGAGGCGAACGTCGCGGTCGCCCTGAGCCATCTCGGAGTCCGGTGCGACTACGTCACGCGCGTCCCCGACAACCCCCTCGGGGACGCCGGCGTCGAGGCATTAAGGAAAGAAGGCGTGGGCACCCGCTGGATCGCGCGGGGCGGGGCTGGCGAGCGCCTGGGACTCTATTTCGTCGAGCCGGGCGCGGATCTGCGGGCCATGCGCGTGGTCTACGACCGCGCGGGCTCGGCGTTCGCGCGCCTCGACCCGCACAGTATCGACTGGCCCGCGGTGCTCGCCGGGGCCGACTGGTTCCACGTCTCCGGTATCACTCCCGCACTCGGTGACGGCCCGGTCGCGGCCCTCGCGGGCGCCATCGCGTGCGCACGCGCCCGCGGCACGCCCGTGAGCCTCGACCTGAACTACCGCGAGGCGCTGTGGCGCGACCGCAACCCGCGGCCGCTCCTCGAGCCGCTGGCGCGGCGGGCGGGCGTGCTGATCGGCAATCCGGCGGCTGTGAGCGCGATGCTCGGCCTCCCGGCCGACGACGCCTCGCTCGCCAGCCCCGAGCGCGCGCGGGCGCTCGCCGAGCAGCTCGCGGCGCGCTTCGAGGCGAAGCGCATCGCGCTCACGCGGCGTGAGATCCTCGGGCCCCGGGAGCACGGCTGGAGCGCCGTGCTGTACGACGCGGGGACCCGGTCGTTCGCGCAGAGCCGGCGGCACTGCGTGCAGGTCGTCGACCGGGTGGGCGGCGGCGACAGCTTCGCCGCGGCCCTCATCGCCCGATTGCTCGCCGGGGACCGGCCGGCCGCCGCGCTCGAATTCGCCGTGGCGGCGAGCGCCCTCAAGCTCACCGTCCCCGGCGACTTCAGCCGGGCCAGCGTGGAGGAAGTCGAGGAGCTGTTGCGCGCGTGATCCCGAGCTTTCGCTGGTTCGGCCCGGCGGACCCGATCCCGCTCGCTCACATCCGCCAGATCCCCGGGGTGACGGGGGTCGTGAGCGCCCTGTACGACGTGCCGGTCGGCGAGGCGTGGAGCCGCGAGCAGCTCGGAACTTTGAACGCGCAGATCGAAGACGCGGGGCTCCGCTTCGCCGTGGTCGAAAGCATTCCCGTACACGAGAACATCAAGCTGGGCCGGCGCGGCCGCGATCGGCTGATCGAGAACTTCTGTCGCAGCGTGTGCAGCATGGGGGAGCTCGGCATCCCGGTGCTGTGCTACAACTTCATGCCGGTGTTCGACTGGACGCGCACCGACCTGGCGCGGCGGCTGCCCGACGGCTCCACCGCGCTCGCCTACGACGACGCCGCCCTCGCGCAGGTGGATCTGTCGCGCGGGGCACTCGAGCTGCCGGGTTGGGCCACGGCGTATCAGCCCGCCGAGCTACAAGGGCTGATCGCCGCGTATCGCGACGTGGACGCGGAGCGGCTGTGGGACCATCTCGCGTATTTCCTGGAACGCGTCGTCCCGGTGGCGCGCGAGGCGGGCGTCCGCCTGGCGATCCACCCCGACGACCCGCCCTGGCCGATCTTCGGGCTGCCGCGCATCATCACCGACGCCCGAGCCCTCGAGCGGCTCGTCACGCTGGTCGACAGCCCGGTGAACGGCGTGACCTTTTGCACGGGCTCCCTCGGCGCCGATCCCGCGAACGATCTCCCCGCCATGGTGCGCCGGCTCGGCGCGATGGGAGAGCACGGCGGGCGCATCCACTTCGCCCATTGCCGCAACGTGCTGGTCACCGGCGCGCGCCGTTTTCACGAGACGGCCCACCCCTCCGCCTGCGGCAGCGTGGACCTGTTCCAGGTGTTGCAGGCCCTGCGGGACGTGGGCTTCGCGGGCCCGATGCGGCCCGATCACGGCCGCATGATCTGGGGTGAGACCGGGCGCCCCGGATACGGCCTGTACGATCGGGCGCTCGGGATCGCCTATCTCCAGGGGCTGTGGGAAGCGCTCGTGCGGAGCGACGCGTGAGCACGGTCGTCGCGCCTCCCTCCCGGCGGATCGGCTACCGCTGGACGGTGTGCGCGCTGCTGTTCGTGGTGACCACCATCAACTACGTGGACCGCCAGGTGCTCGGGATCCTGGCACCGACCCTGCAGCGCGAGCTCGGGTGGTCCGAGGCCACGTACGGCGATGTGGTGTCGTGGTTCAGCCTGCCCTACGCCATCGCATTCCTCGCGGCGGGGCGGTTGTTCGACCGGATCGGCGTGCGGCGCGGGTTCGCGGCGGCCGTCGTCGCGTGGAGTCTCGCCGCCATCGCGCACGCGTTCGCGCGCACGACGGCCCTGTTTTCCGCCGCGCGCGCCCTGCTGGGCGTAGCCGAGTCGGCGAATTTCCCCGGCGCCATCAAGGCCGTCGCCGAGTGGTTTCCCAAGAAGGAGCGGGCGCTCGCGACCGGCATCTTCAACGCCGGGACGAACACCGGCGCGATTCTCACCCCCCTGTTCGTCCCCTGGATCGCGCTTAAATGGGGGTGGCAGTGGGCCTTCATCGCGACGGGCTCGCTCGGGTTCGTGTGGCTGGTCCTCTGGCTCGCCGTGTACCGCAGTCCCGAGTCGAACCCGCGCGTGTCGCGCGACGAGCTGGCGCATATCCGCAGCGACCCGCCCGACCCCGAGAACGCCCGCGTGCCGTGGATCCGCCTGCTCGGGTTCCGGCAGACGTGGGCGGTCGCGGCGGGGAAGCTCTTGGCCGATCCGATCTGGTGGTTTTACCTGTATTGGCTCCCGAAATTCCTGGACGCCCGCTACGGAATCAAGCTGGCCCAGGTGGCGCTCCCGCTCATCGTCGTGTACGTCGTCGCCGACGTCGGCTCGGTCGGCGGAGGGTGGCTCTCGAGCGCCCTGATCCAGCGCGGCTGGACCGTGAATCGGGCACGCAAGACCGCGATGCTCGCGATGGCGCTGCTCATCGTGCCGACGGCGCTGGCGCCGCTGGCGGGGAGCATGTGGACTGCCGTCCTGATCGTCAGCGTCGCCGCGGCGGCGCACCAGGCGTGGTCTGCCAACATCTATACGCTGGCGAGCGACATGTTCCCGCGCTCGGCGGTGGGCTCGGTGGTGGGGATCGGCGCGTTCGCCGGCGGCATCGGCGGCTGGGCGTTCCAGCGCGTCACGGGCCGGGTCCTCCAGGCGAACGGCAACGACTACACGCCCATCTTCGTGGTGTGCGGGCTGGCCTACGTCACGGCGTGGGTGATCATCCACGTGCTCGCGCCGCGGCTCGCGCCCGCAGCCTTGGCCGAAGAGGCGCGGGTGTGAAAGGCGATACCTCGGCCGCCGCCGGACTTTCGCCAGGCATCGCCACCGACGCTGACCCCGGGCGCAAGCCCGGGGTATCGCTGGCCGCCGCTCGGTCGTGGCTCGCCCGGCTCGGGCCCGCGCTCGTGCTGGCGCTCGTGGTCCTGGTGTTCGCGCTCCTCACGGACGCGCCGGCGCGGTACCTGTCGGCGTTCAACCTGCGCATCGTCCTGTCGCAAACCGTGATCGTCGCCCTGGGAGCCATCGGGATGACGATCATCATCGTCTCGGGCGGGATCGATCTCTCGGTGGGCGCGACGATCGCGTTGACCGGCGTGGTGGCCGCGCTCGTGGTCAGCGCGGGGTGGCCCACGAGCCTGGCGCTGCTCGCCGCCGTGCTCGCCGGCGGGCTCGTGGGACTGGCGAACGGCTTGCTCATCACACGCTTGCGTGTCGTGCCGTTCATCGCGACGCTCGGAATGCTGGGCATCGCGCGCGGCGTCGCCAAGTGGCTGGCCCACGAGCAGACCGTGAACGTACCGCCGACCTGGCTCAACGATCTGCTCGTCACGTTCCCCCAACCGGCCTGGATGGTGCTCTCCACCGGCGTGTGGATCACGCTGCTGCTGGCGCTCGCCGCGGCCACCGTACTGCGTCGCACCGTCTTCGGACGGCGCGTCTTCGCGCTCGGCTCGAACGAGCGGGCGGCGCGCGCCTGCGGCATCGCCACCGACCGGCTGAAGCTGTGGATCTACGGCGTGGGCGGCCTGCTCTTCGGGCTGGCGGGCGTGATGCAGCTGTCCCGCCTGCGGCAAGGCGATCCGACGGTCGCGATCGGGACGGAGTTGGACGTCATCGCGGCGGTAGTGATCGGCGGCGGGAGCCTGAGCGGGGGCGAAGGAAGCATCTTCGGCTCGGTCGTCGGCGCCCTCATCATGGCGTTCCTGCGCAACGGCTGCCAGCAGATGGGATGGCCGAACTACATTCAGGAAATCATCATCGGCGGGATCATCGTGCTGGCGGTCGCGCTGGATCGCCTAAGGGCAGGATGGGCTCAATGAAGTCGGAACGCGGAAGTCGGAACGCGGAACAGACGCCACGGAGTCCGGATGCACTGTTCCGCGTTCCGCGTTCCCACTTCCGCGTTCGGTGCGGGGTGGCGCGGTGCGGATAATCGACGCCCACGTCCACTTCTGGGACCCGGCCGAGCTGCACTATCCGTGGCTTGACGCGGTGCCGCCGCTGGGCCGTGCCTTTCTGCCGGCAGATTACGCGGCCGCCACAGGGGACGCGCCCATCGCCCAAGTCGTGTTCGTCGAGGCCAACTGCCGAGCCGAGGAGGCGGGACGGGAGGTGCAGCTGATCGAGCGCTTGGCTGAGGCGGAGCCGCGGATCGCCGGTATCGTCGCCTTTGCCGATCTTACGCAGGGGTCAGGGGCCGGGGACCGGGGGCTGGAACAGACGCTCGATGTGCTCGCGAGCTCGCCCAGGGTCAAAGGCATCCGTCACAACATCCAAGGAGAGCCTGCCGGATTCTGCCTGCAGCCGGCGTTCGTGCGCGGGGTGCAGGCGGTCGGCCGCCGCGGGCTCCCGTTCGATCTGTGCGCGACGCACGACCAGCTGGGCGACGTCGCAGAGCTGGTGCGTCAATGTCCCGGCACCCGTTTCGTGCTCGACCATTGCGGTAAGCCCGCGATCCGTACGGGACGGCTCGACCCGTGGCGCGGGGACGTCGCGCGCCTCGCCGCACACGACAACGTGTGGTGCAAGCTCTCGGGGCTCCTGACCGAAGCGGACCCGGAGCGCCGATCCGACGACGCGCTGCTTCCCTATACCACCTGCGTGGTCGAGTGCTTCGGCCGCGAGCGGGTGATGTACGGGAGCGACTGGCCCGTCCTGACCGTCGCCGCCAGCTATTGTGACTGGTTCGGCTTCACGGATCGATTCACCGCCGGGTGGAGCCCGATGGAGCGGCGCCACTTCTACGCCGACACGGCGGCTCACGTCTACGGGCTATGAAAGAGCTCGAGCAAAAGGTCGCGATCGTGACCGGCGGCGCCTCCGGCATCGGCCGGGCGATCGCGCTGCGCTTCGCCCGGGCGGGCGCGCGCGTCGCCGTGGTGGACGTGGCCGAGTCCGCCGCCCAGGACACGGTGCGCGAGATCGCCACGTGCAGCGAGGGGAGCGAATCGGTCGCCGTCCCGTGCGACGTGAGCCGGCAGGCGGACGTGGCGGCCGCGTTCGAGAAACTGCTGCGGCGCTTCGGGACGCTGGACGTGCTGGTGAACAGCGCCGGGATCGCCCACGTCGGCAACCTGGAGCAGACGACGGAGCAGGAGTTCGACCGGCTCTACGCCGTGAACGTCAAGGGCGTCTACAACTGCATGAAGGCGGCCGTGCCGGCGATGAAGCCGCGCGGCGGCGTAATCCTGAACATCGCCTCGGTCGCGTCGAGCGTGGGGATTCCGGACCGGTTTGCCTATTCGATGACCAAGGGCGCGGTGTTGACGATGACCTACTCGGTGGCCCGTGACTACGTGACCGAGAAGATCCGCTGCAACTGTATCGCCCCGGGACGGGTGCACACCCCGTTCGTGGACGGCTTCCTGGCGAAGAGTTATCCCGGGCGGGAGCGGGAGATGTTCGAGCAGCTCTCCCGGACGCAACCGATCGGCCGCATGGGGCGGCCGGAGGAGATCGCCGAGCTGGCCCTGTTTCTCTGCTCCGACGCCGCCGGCTTCATCACGGGATGCAATTACGCGATCGACGGCGGCTTCGTGACCCTCAAGATGTGAGCCATGAAACTCATCCGATTCGGTGAGCCGGGGCGCGAGCGACCCGGGCTGCTCCTCCCCGACGGCCGGCGCATCGACGCGTCGGGCTGCGGGTGCGACTATGACGAGACGTTTTTCGGCTCGGAGGGCCTCGAGCGACTGGCGCGCTGGCTGGCGGACGCGGGCGCCACCGCGCCGGTCGTGGCGGACGACGTGCGGCTCGGGCCCCCGATCTGCCGGCCGAGCAAGATTGTGTGCGTCGGCCTCAACTACCGCGACCACGCCCGCGAGTCCGGCATGGCCGTCCCGGAGGAGCCGGTGCTCTTCTTCAAGGCGACCACCGCCATCAGCGGTCCCAACGACGACGTGATCATTCCGCGGGACGGCACCAAGGTGGACTGGGAGGTCGAGCTGGCGGTCGTGATCGGCCGCCGGGCGACGTACGTCGAGCGCGACCGGGCGCTCGACCACGTCGCCGGCTACGTGCTCCACAACGATTACTCCGAGCGGTCGTTTCAGCTGGAGCGCGGCGGCCAATGGGTCAAGGGCAAGAGCTGCGACACGTTTGCGCCTCTGGGACCGTTCCTCGCCACCCCGGACGAGATCCGCGACGTCCACGACCTGCACATCTGGCTCAAGGTGAACGGGGAGTCGAAGCAAGGCAGCTCGACGTGCGAGCTGATCTTCGACGTCCCGACGCTCGTCAGTTATGTCAGCCAGTTCATGACGCTCCTGCCCGGCGACATCATCTCCACCGGCACGCCGGCGGGCGTGGGGCTGGGTCACACGCCGCCGCGCTACCTGGTCGACGGCGATGAGGTCGAGCTCGGCATCGACGGGCTCGGCACGGCGCGCCAGCGCCTGCGCGCCTACCGCTAGCGTGCGACTCCAGGGGAAGGCGGCCGTCATCACCGGTGCCAGCACCGGCATCGGGCACGCGAGCGCGCTGCGCTTCGCGCAGGAAGGCGCACGGCTCGTGCTGGCGGACGTACAGGACGCCGCGGGCGAGGCGCTGTCGCAAGCCATTGCGCAGTCGGGTGGTACCGCCTGCTTCGTACGCACGGACGTGAGCCGCCGCGCCGACAACGAGCGAATGATCGACGCCTGCGTCGAGCGCTACGGCCGGCTCGACATCCTGTTCTGCAACGCCGGCATCAACCTGCCGAAGCTGCTCGTGGACAGCACCGACGAGGAGATGGACAAGCTGCTCGCCGTGAACCTGAAGGGCCCGCTCTACGCCGCCCGCCACGCCATTCCGATCATGCTGCGACAGCCCGAGGGCGGCGTGCTGCTGTTCACGGCCAGCAAGACGGGACTCGTGGCGCAGACCGATTCGCCGGTGTACTGCGCCTCGAAGGGCGCCGTGGTGCTGCTGGCCAAGGCGCTGGCGCTCGACTACGCCACGCGCGGCATCCGCGTGAACGCGTTGTGTCCGGGGATCATCGACACGCCGATGCTACGCCGCTTCGCGGACGCCATGCCCGACCCCGCGGCCGCCTGGACCGAGTACCGCGCCGCGCAGCCGATGCGGCGCCTGGGCACGCCCGAAGAGTGCGCCGCCGCCGCGCTGTGGCTCGTGTCGCCCGAGGCCGGGTTCGTCACGGGCGTCGCGCTCCCGGTGGACGGCGGCTTCACCGCCATGTGAGCCGGTATCCGTCGCCGATGTCCCGCCCCACGACCATCACTCGCGTCGACGTCCACGACATCCGGTTCCCGACCTCACGGGAGCGGGACGGCTCCGACGCCATGAACCCGGACCCGGACTACTCGGCGACCTACGTGGTGCTGCATACCGATCGGCCCGACGGCCGCGAGGGCCACGGTCTCACCTTCACCATCGGACGGGGCAACGAGCTGTGTGTGGCCGCGGTGCAGGCGCTCGCGCCGCTCGTCCGGGGGCTCACGCTGGAGGAGATCAAGCGGGACATGGCACGCTTCTGGCGGCGCCTCACGGGCGACTCGCAGCTCCGTTGGGTGGGACCGGAAAAGGGCGTGGTCCACCTGGCGACCGCCGCGCTCGTGAACGCCGTCTGGGACCTCTACGCCAAGGTGGAGGGGAAGCCGCTGTGGCAGCTGCTGCGGGACATGACGCCGGAGGAATTGGTGCGCTGCATCGACTTCCGGTACCTGAGCGACGCGCTCACGCCGCAGGAGGGGCTCGACGTGCTGCGCGCGCACGCGCCGACGCGCGCCGCGCGCGAGGCGGAGCTCAGGCGCGCCGGGTATCCCGCGTACACGACGTCGGCCGGATGGCTCGGCTACCCCGACGAAAAGATCCGCCGCCTGTGCCGTGAAGGGGTGGCGCGCGGCTGGTCGCACTTCAAGATCAAAGTGGGCCGCGATCTGGACGACGATCTGCGGCGTGCGGCGGTGGTGCGCGGCGAGATCGGACCGGGCAAAAAGCTCATGCTCGACGCCAATCAGGTGTGGGACGTGAGCCAGGCGATCACCAACATGCGCGAGCTCGCACGGTTCGATCCCTGGTGGATCGAGGAGCCGACCAGTCCGGACGACGTGCTGGGGCACGCCGCAATCGCGCGGGCCATCGCGCCGATCGGCGTCGCCACCGGAGAGCAGTGTCACAACCGCGTCATGTTCAAGCAGCTGATGCAGGCGGGCGCGATGCGGTTTTGCCAGATCGACAGCTGCCGCCTGGGCGGCGTCAACGAGGTGCTGGCGGTGCTGCTGCTCGCCGCGAAGTTCGGGATCCCGGTCTGTCCTCATGCCGGCGGAGTGGGTTTGTGTGAGTACGTGCAGCACCTCGCGATCTTCGACTACGTGTGCGTCAGCGCGTCGCTCGAGGACCGCGTCGTCGAGTACGTGGACCACCTGCACGAGCACTTCGTCGATCCCGTGATCGTGCGCGACGGTCGCTACCTCGTCCCAACGGCCCCGGGCTACAGCATTACGATGCGGCCGGAGAGCCTGGCAGCGTACGCGTATCCGGACGGGCCGGCCTGGAAGGCAGGCTAGTGGAGGTTGTGGAGGTGGTGGAGGTTCTGAAGGGTGCAACCTCCACCACCTTCACCATCCTCCACCAACCGCCCAACGCGATGCGCGCATGGCGTGGTGGCGCGATGCGCAGTTCGGGATGTTCATCCACTGGGGCGCGTACGCGGTGCCCGCCGGCACCTACAATGGAGAGCGGATCCGCGGCATCGGCGAGTGGATCATGAGCCGCGGGCACATCCCTACCCTCGAGTACGAGAAATACGTCCACAGCTTCAACCCCAGCCGGTTCGACGCCGAGGAATGGGTGCGCATCGCCAAGGACGCCGGCATGAAGTACATCATCATCACCTCCAAGCACCATGACGGCTTCGCCATCTTCGACTCGAAGGTCTCGAGCTACGACATCATGGACGCCACGCCGTACAAGCGGGATGCCATCAAGGCGCTGTCGGAGGCGGCCCATCGCGCCGGCCTCAAGTTCGGGGTCTACTATTCGATCATGGACTGGCATCACCCGGATGCCCAGGGGCCCAACTACCCGGACTACAACTCGCGCACCTGGAGCAACCCCAACTTCGGCCGCTACGTCGACACGTACATGAAGCCCCAGCTCAAGGAGCTGCTCACGCAATACCCCTATATCGACGTGCTGTGGTTCGACGGCGAATGGATCGCGGACTGGAGCGACGAGCGCGGGCGGGATCTCTACAACTACGTGCGCGCGATCCGTCCGAGCCTGATCGTCAACAACCGCGTGGGACACACCCGCCAGGGACTGAGCGGGCTCAATACGGAGGGCCAGATCGGGCTCGGCGACTTCGGGACACCGGAGCAGCAGGTTCCGCCCGAGGGACTCCCCGGCGTGGATTGGGAGACGTGCATGACGATGAACGACACCTGGGGCTACAAGTCGTACGACGACGACTGGAAGGACACGCGCACGCTGGTGCGGACGCTGATCGACGTGGCCTCCAAGGGCGGGAACTTCCTCCTCAACGTGGGGCCCACCGCTGACGGGTTGATCCCCCCGCCGATCGTGTGGCGGCTGCACGAAATGGGCGACTGGATGAGGACGAACGGCGAGGCCATCTACGCGACGACCGTGAGCCCGTACGGCATGCCGGCGTGGGGCCGCTACACGGCCAAACCGGGACGGGTGTATGCCCACATTTTCGATTGGCCCAAGGATCAGCGCCTGCCGCTAACCGGCGTGAAGGACCGACCGCTGCGCGCCTACATGCTGGCCGACGGAAAGCCGCTCACGATCGAGAGCGACTCGGGCCTCGCCGTACGGCTCCCCACCGTACCACCCAGCACCATCGCGTCGGTGTTGGTGCTCGAAATGCAGGTTGGTTTAGGGTTTGGAGGTTGTGGAGGTTGTGACCTTCAAAACCTCCACAAGCCTCCACCGTCCTCCACTATCCTCCCGTGAGAGCCGCCGTTCTCGTCGACGTCGGCCGGATCGAGCTGCGCGACGTGCCGTGCGAGGAGCCGGGGCCGCGCGACGTGCTGGTGCGCGTCACGGCCGTGGGCCTGTGTGGCACCGACTTCCACATCTTCGCGGGGCATGCCAACTACAACTATGACGAGCGGGGCCAGCCGATCCCACTCGCCCGCGCGCCCCAGATCCTGGGACATGAGATCGCGGGCGTGGTGGAGGCGGCGGGGGCGAGCGTGCGCGATCTGCGACCCGGCGAGCGGGTCGTGATCGATCAGGGGAGAAACTGCGTGAGCGCGGCCCGCTCGCCGGTGTGCGAATACTGCGCCAGCGGCGACTCGCACCAGTGCGAGTCGTACCGCGAGCATGGGATCACCGGGCTGCCCGGCGGGTTCGCCGAGTATCTGACCGTCCCGGCGGTCAACGCGGTGCGCGTCGCATCCGACCGCGACGCCGCGGTGGCCGCGCTGACCGAGCCGCTGGGGTGCGTGGTCCACTCGGCGCACGTGCTGACCCATACGCCGGCGCGCTATCCGATGCAGGGCGGAACCGACAAGACGGGGAAGGACGGGGGAGGACGGGGGGAGCGCGTGCGGTGCGCCGTGATTTGCGGAGCGGGCCCCGCGGGGCTCCTCTGGGTGCAGTATCTGCGCAACGTGCTCGGCTACGACGGGCTGCTGCTCGTGACCGAGCCGCACGCCGCCAAGCGGGCGCTCGCCGAGCGGTTTGGCGCGGAGCCGATCGACCCGACCGCCATGGACCCGGTGGAAGTGGTGCACGAGCGCACCCGTGGGCGCCGCGCCGAGCTGCTCATCGAAGCCACGGGGTCGGGACCGGTGTTTGCGGCGATCCCGCGGCTCGTGCGGAAGCAGGCGACGATCCTCTTGTACGGGCATGGCCACACGGGCGTGGACCTGAGCGTGCTGAGCCAGCTCCAGTTCCTCGAGCCCACGCTGCTGACGCCGGTCGGGGCGTCGGGCGGCTTCGCGGACGACGGCCGACCGGCCACCTACGTGCGCGCGCTGGACCTGATCGAGCGTGGGCAGGTGGACGTCCAGTCGCTCATCACGCACCGCCACCCCTCGCTCGACTCCGTGGTCAGTGCGTTCATGGACGATCACCGCGCCCCGGAGTACGTCAAAGGCGTCGTCGTGCTGTGAACCCGGCGATGCGCGTCTCCCTGTTCGCGACCTGCCTGGCCGATCAACTCTGGCCGGCGGCGGCGGCGGGCGCGGTGCGAGTGCTGCGGCGTGTGGGGTGTGACGTGCAGTTCGACGAGCGCCAGACGTGTTGCGGGCAGCCCGCGTTCAACACCGGGTATCGCCCGGAGGCCTGCGCGCTGGCCCGCCGGCTCATCGAGATCTTCGAATCGAGCGGCGCCGACGCGATCGTCAGCCCTTCGGGATCGTGCACCGCGATGCTGCATCATTACGAGCAGCTGTTCGAGGATGCGGGCTGGCGTGCCCGGGCGCGGGGCCTGGCGGAGCGCACGCACGAGCTCAGCGCATTTCTCGTAAATCGACTGGGCGTGGAGGACGTAGGGGCGAGCTTCGCCGGTCGCCTCACCTGGCACGACGCGTGTCACGGCCTGCGCGACTTGCGGATCAAGGACGAGCCGCGCCGGCTGCTGCGCCACGTGCGCGGCGCGGAGCTGGTCGAGCTGCCGCCGCCCGGCGCCGAGACGTGCTGCGGCTTCGGCGGCACGTTCTCGGTCAAGTATCCCGAGATCTCGGTGGCGATCCTGGACGAGAAGGTGGACGCGATCGAGCGGGCGGGGGTGGATGCGGTCGTGTCGGGAGACGCGAGCTGCCTGATGCAGATCGGCGGCCGGCTGTCGCGCCGGGGATCGGCGGTGCGCGCCCTGCACCTGGCGGAAGTGTTGGCCACGACATGACCTTCGACCGGGACGCGCGTACGGCGCTGGCCGACGCTCAGCTGCGCGGCGCGTTACGGCACGCCACGACCCTGTTCGCCGAGCGCCGGCGGGCGGCGATCGCGGACGTGCCGGACTGGGAGGGCGCCCGCGATCGGGCCCGCGCCATCAAGGACGAGACGCTGCTGCACCTGGACCAGTACTTGGAACAGTTCGCCGCGAACGCCGAGCGTGCCGGCGCGCGGGTGCATTGGGCGCGCGACGCCGCCCAAGCCTGCGACATCATCGCCGGAATCGCCGAGCAGCGCGGCGCCCGGACGGTCGTGAAGAGCAAGAGCATGGCGTCGGAAGAGATCCGCCTGAACGCCGCCCTCGCCGCGCGTGGGATCGCGGCGGTGGAGACCGATTTGGGCGAGTACATCATCCAGCTCGCGGGCGAGGAGCCATCGCACATCGTGGTCCCCGCGATCCACAAGACGAAAGGCCAGATCGCGGCGCTGTTCGCCGAGAAGCTCGGCATGGAGCCCTCCGACGACGTCACCCGGCTGGCGGCTGCGGCGCGGCAGGCGCTGCGGCGCCGCTTCGCCGAAGCGGACCTCGGCGTCTCCGGCGTCAACTTCGCGGTCGCCGAGACGGGCACGATCCTGATACTCGAAAACGAAGGGAACGCGCGGCTCACCACCAGCCTGCCGCGCACCCACGTCGCGCTCATGGGCATCGAGAAGGTGATCCCGCGCTTCGCCGACCTGGAGGTGTTTCTGCGGCTGCTCCCCCGCTCCGGTACCGGCCAGGCGTTGACCGCCTATCAATCGTTGCTCACCGGCACGAAGCGCCAACCAGGGGACGAAGGGCCGGAGGAGCTGCACATCGTGCTGCTCGACAACGGCCGCTCGCGCATGCTGGCGTCTCCGGTGACCCGGCAGACGCTGGCGTGCATCCGGTGCGGCGCGTGCCTCAACGCCTGCCCGGTGTACCGTCAGATCGGCGGCCACGCCTACGGGTCGGTGTATCCCGGTCCCATCGGCGCGGTGCTGACCCCGCAGCTGCTCGGCATGGGGGAGTCGTCCGCGCTCCCCTACGCGTCCAGCCTGTGCGGCGCCTGCCGGGACGTGTGTCCCGTCAAGATCGACATCCCGGCGGTGCTGCTGCACCTGCGCGCGCAAGCAGTCACTCGGAGCGGGGGCGCGGGCACGCATCGGCTGCTCGAGCGGCTCGCGTTCTGGGCCTACGCGGCCGTGATGGTGCGGCCGCGGCTGTTCGAGTGGGTGATGCGCTGCGCCCGGACGCTGCACATTCTGCCGCCGCTCGGTGCCTGGACCAAATGGCGTGATCTCCGTCCCCTCGCGCCGCGCAGCTTTCGCGAGGAGTGGCGACGCGGACTGCGGCACGAGGGGGCAGAGTGATTCGGACCGATGACGCGCGCCGCGAGATCCTGGATGCGATCCGCGAGAACCTGAGACCCCGGGGCATCGCCCCGGGGTCAGCCGAGCCGGTCCAATCCACGGCTGACCCCGGGCCGATGGCCCGGGGTTCTACAGCGCGCTTCACCGAGCGCCTCGCCGCCGTCGGCGCGCACTGCACCGTCGTGTCCGGCGAGGCAGAGGCCGCAGGCGCACTGGCGGGGATCCTCTCGGGTGCGGGGGCGCGGCGCGTCGCCGGCTCGGACGCGCCGCTCGTCCAGCGGTTGTTACGGCCCTTGGGCGACCGCCTCGAAATCGCGGCCGGGGAGTCTCTGTCGCGCGACGAGCTGTTCGCCTGTGAGGTCGGAGTCACGACGGCACAGTGGGGGATCGCCGAAACCGGCACGCTGGTGCTCGAGTCGGCGCGCGAGCGGAGCCGGCTGCTGTCGCTCGTCCCGCCGATCCACGTCGCCGTGTTGTCCACGCGGTGCATCTGTGAGTCGCTGGGCGACGCGCTCGCCCGGGTGCGCCAGGGCGCGAGCCACGCGATCACCTTCATCACCGGACCGTCGCGCACCTCGGATATCGAGCTCACTTTGGTAGTGGGGGTGCACGGTCCCCAGACGGTCCACGTGCTCTTGCTGGAGGAAACATGAGGATGGTGGAGGATGGTGGAGGATGGTGGAGGATGGTGCCCGTCATCCTGCTCACGGCCCTGTTGACGGGCTGCGGCCACTCGAGCTCCGGGAAACAAATCACGATCGCGGTGATCCCCAAGGGCACGACGCACGAGTTCTGGAAGAGCATCCACGCCGGGGCGGTCCAGGCGTCGCGCGAGCTCGCGACGGAGGGCGCTCCGGTCAACATCATTTGGAAAGGACCGCTACGCGAAGACGACCGCGAGCAGCAGATCCAGGTGGTGGAGGGCTTCATCAGCCAGGGCGTGCAGGGGATCGTGCTCGCGCCGCTCGACAGCCGGGCGCTGGTGCGGCCGGTGGAAGAGGCCCGGCGAGCCGGAGTGCCCACCGTGATCATCGACTCGCGGCTCGAGTCGGACAGCATCGTCAGTTTCGTCGCCACCGACAATCGCAAGGGCGGCCAGCTGGGCGCCGGCCGGTTGGGCGAGCTTTTGGGCGGCAAGGGCAAAGTGCTGCTGCTGCGGTACGGCGAGGGATCGGCGAGCACGACCGAGCGGGAGTCCGGGTTCCTCGAGGTGCTGCGCTCCCGCTACCCGGGCATCGAGATCGTGTCGGCCGACCAGTATGCGGGACCCACGCGCGAGACCGCCAAGCGCGCCTCGGAGAACCTGCTCAACCGCTACGGCGGCATAGTCCAAGGAATCTTCACCCCGAACGAGTCCTCGACGATCGGCATGCTGCTCGCGTTGCAGGACATCGGCCTGGCAGGTAAGGTCAGGTTCGTCGGGTTCGATGCCAGCTCGATCCTGATCGCCGCGATCCGCGCGCACCAGCTCGACGGGCTGGTGGTGCAGAACCCGATGCGCATGGGATACCTGGGCGTGAAGACGATGGCCGATCAGCTGCGGGGTAAACCCGTCGAGCGGCTCATCGACACCGGCGTGGCGCTCGTGACGGCGGCGAACCTCGATTCCGCCGCGACCCAGGAGCTGGTGAACCCGCCGATCGCGCGCTATCTCATCGAGCAATGAGCATGCTCCGGATCTCGAGGCTCGCGAAGCGGTTCGGTCCGACGGTGGCGCTGGACGGCGTGGACCTGGTCCTCCACCCTGGTGAAGTGCACGCCCTGATCGGTGAGAATGGCGCCGGCAAGAGTACGCTGATGGGTATCGTCGCCGGCGCACTGCGTCCCGACCGCGGCACGATGCAATTCGACGATCGGCCGTACGCCCCGTCCTCGCCGCTCGAGGCGCGGCGCCGCGGCATCGCTCTCATCCATCAGGAGCTCTCGCTCTGCCCGCACCTCTCCGTCGCGGAGAACATCCTGCTCGGGATCGAGCCGTCGCGCTGGGGGTGGCTCGACCGGCGGGCCGCCCACCACCGGGCGCTCGGGCTGCTGGAGCACTTCGCCCATCCGGATCTCACGCCCGACGCCCGGTTGGGCGCGCTGCCGCTCGCGGCCCAGCAGGTGGTCGAGATCTGCCGCGCCCTGGCCGCCGACGCGCGTATCCTCCTGATGGATGAGCCGACGAGCAGTCTGCAGCGCGAAGAAGTGGACCGTCTGTTCGCGCTGATCCGCCGTCTCGCCACCGGGGGGGGGCTCGCCGTGATCTACATCAGCCACTTTCTGGAGGAGGTCCGCGAGATCGCCGATCGGTACACCGTGCTGCGCGACGGCCGCAGCGTCGATTCGGGACGGCTCGCGCAGACGAGCGCCGACCATCTGATCGCGCAGATGGTGGGGCGGCCGGTCGCGGGGCTGTTCCCGGCGCGCGTGCGCGCCGCGGCAGCACAGAGAGAGGTGCTGCTCGCCGCGGACGGCGTCGCCGCCCCCCCGACCTTGCGACACGCCAGCTTCGAGCTGCGCCGAGGTGAGATCCTCGGCATTGCCGGGCTCATCGGCTCGGGGCGGACCGAGCTGGTGCGCGCCCTGTTCGGGCTCGAACCGCAGGCGGCGGGACGGATCACGCTGCGCGGCCGGACTCTCCCAGTGCTCGGGGCGAGCCCGGCCGAGCGGCTCGCCCAGGGATTCGGGTATCTGAGCGAGGACCGGGCCCGGGAGGGCCTGGCGCTGCCGCTCGCCCTGGCCGACAACTTGACGGCCACGCGGATGTCGGCCTGTTCACCGGGGTGGGGATGGCTCGACCTGGGACGGCAGCGCGCGGCCGCGCGGAATTGGATCGAGACGCTCCGCATCCGGGCCGCCGCGCCGGAGCAGCCGGTACGCGCTCTCTCGGGCGGGAACCAGCAGAAGGTGGCGATCGGCCGACTGCTCTATCAGGACGCGGATGTGCTGCTGTTGGACGAGCCCACCCGCGGCATCGACATCGGCAGTCGCGCGCAGCTGTACGAGACCATCGCACGCGCCGCGGAGGCGGGGAAAGGGGTGCTGCTCGTGAGCTCTTATCTCCCTGAGCTGTTCGGGTTGTGCGACCGGTTGGCGGTCATGAGCCGCGGGCGCCTCTCCCCCGCGCGGCCGATCGAGGAGTGGACTCCGGAGACGGTGCTCGCGACGGCGATCGGGGAGGCGGCTCCGTGACCAGCGTGCCTCGGGCGGTCCGGCGCTGCCTTGTGTCCCTGGGTGTCTGGGCATGTCTCACGCACCCAACGCGTGCCCAGACGCCTCTCCAAGTCACCGAGCTCCGCGCGGAGTACCAGGTCAACCCGGTGGGCATCGACGTCCGGGCTCCGCGGCTCAGCTGGAAGATCGAGTCGTCACGACGTGGTACGGTCCAAACGGCATACCAGATCCGCGTCGCGCCGCAGCCGAGCGCCCTCGAGCGACGTCCCCTGTGGGATTCCGGGAAAGTCGCCTCCGACGCCTCGATTCACCGGGTCTACGGCGGTCCGGCGCTCGAGTCGGGGCAGCGCTACTACTGGCAGGTCCGTGTGTGGGATGACGCGGGCCGTTCCTCCGCGTGGAGCGCATCCGCCTATTGGGAAATGGGTCTGCTGCGCCCCTCCGATTGGTCGGCGGACTGGATCACTCCCGACTTGAAGGAAGACACGGCGGCCTCGAATCCGAGCCCCATGCTGCGTTCGGAATTCCAGGTGCAGGGCAACGTCGCCTCGGCCCGAGCCTACGTCACCAGCCTGGGCCTCTACGAGATGGAGCTGAATGGCCGTCGCGTGGGCGATCAGTTTTTCCGACCGGGTTGGACGGCGTACGACAAGCGCCTCCAGTACCAGACCTACGACGTCACCGCACTGCTCGTGCCGGGCGCGAACGCGGTCGGCGTGACGCTGGGGGATGGCTGGTACCGCGGCCGGCTCGCGTGGGGCAACAAGCGGAACACTTATGGAAAGGAACTGGCGCTGCTCGCGCAGCTTGTCATCCGCTACGCAGATGGGCATCAGCAGGTGCTCGGCACCGGCAAGGGATGGAAGGCCGCGACCGGCCCGATCCGTTGGTCGGACATCTACGACGGCGAGTCGTACGACGCGCGGCTCGAGAAGCAGGGTTGGAGCCGGCCGGGCTATGACGACTCGAACTGGGCTCCCGCTCGCGTCCTGGATCACTCGAAGCAGATCCTCGTCGCCCCCGCTGGCCCGCCCGTGCGCAGGATCCAGGAACTGAAGGCCGTCAAGCTGCTGGTCACGCCGTCCGGCGACACGGTGTTCGACATGGGGCAGAACATGGTGGGCTGGGTGCGCTTGAAAGTGCGCGGACCGCGCGGCACCACGGTACGCCTGCGGCACGCCGAGGTGCTGGACCGGAAGGGCGATTTCTACACCGACAACCTCCGCTCCGCCCGTCAGGCCGTGGAATACACCCTCAAAGGAGGCGGTGAAGAGGTATACGAGCCGCACTTCACCTTTCAGGGTTTTCGCTACGTGGCCGTGCAGGGATATCCTGGCACGCCGACGTTGGACGACATCACGGGCATTGTGATCCACTCGGATATGACGCCCAGCGGCACGTTCGAGACCTCGAATCCACTCCTCAACCAGCTCCAGCACAATATCGTGTGGGGTCAGAAGAGCAACTTCCTCGACGTGCCGACCGACTGCCCACAGCGCGACGAGCGTCTCGGCTGGACGGGAGATGCCCAGGCGTTCGCGCCCACCGCGGCGTTCAACTTCGATGTGGCCGGATTCTTCACCAAATGGCTGGCCGATCTGGCCGCCGACCAGAAGGCCAGCGGCAGCGTGCCCCACGTGATCCCCGACGTGCTGTCGCGGGGCCAGCCCGAGGGCGGCGGCTCGACCGGCTGGGCCGATGCGAGCGTCATCATCCCGTGGACGGTCTACCTGGCGTACGGCGACACTCGAATCCTGGAGTCGCAGTACGAGAGCATGCGGGCGTGGGTCGAGTACATGCGCCGGCTGGCGGGCGACGACCTGATCCTGGACTCGGGGTTCCACTTCGGTGACTGGCTCGCGTTCCATTCGACGCGCGCCGACTATCCCGGGGCGACCACCGACAAGGACTTGATCGCGACCGCCTTCTTCGCCCACTCGACGAGCCTGCTCGCCCGCGCCGCCCAAGTACTGGGCAAGACGGAGGCCGCCCGGCAGTACGGCGCGCTGTTCGAGCGGATCAAAGCGGCGTTCGACCGGGAGTACCTCACTGCCGGCGGACGGCTGTCTTCGAACACGCAGACCGCCTACGCGTTGGCGCTGGCGTTCGACCTCGTGCCGGAGCAGTCGCGTCCTGAAGCGGCCCGGCGCCTGGTGGAGGACGTGCGTCGCTTCAAGCACCTGACCACGGGCTTCCTGGGAACGCCCTACTTGAATCCCGTTCTGAGCGCGAGCGGGCATCTCGACGACGCCTACGCCCTGCTGCTGCGCGATCAGTACCCGTCCTGGCTCTACCCGATCACGCAGGGCGCGACCACGATCTGGGAGCGCTGGGATGGCGAGAAGCCGGACTCGAGCTTTCAGGATCCCGGGATGAACTCGTTCAACCATTACGCCTACGGAGCCGTGGGCGCGTGGCTGTACAACACGGTCGCGGGCATCGAGATCGATCCGGAGCGGCCCGGCTACAAGCACGTCCTGATCCGGCCGCAGCCGGGCGGCGGCCTCACGCAGGTGCGCGCCAGCCTGAACACGCTGTACGGGACAGTCGCCTCCGCGTGGGAGATCCGGGACGGGCAGTTCACCCTCGAGGTGACCGTACCACCGAACGCTTCCGCCACGGTGAGCTTGCCCGGGGCTATACTGGATCGGGTGACGGAGAGTGGAGCACTACTCGGCAAGGCCGCCGGGATCAGCAGCACGAGGCAGGCGGGGGACACGGTCGTCGTGGAAATCGGGTCGGGACGGTACCGGTTTGTCTACAGTCGGGGATGAAGCGCGGCCCGCCCTGTCTCCGGGCGCCGCTGCCCTCCGGAACCACGAGCGCGACTACGAAGCGCTCGCCGAGCGGCTCGCCCGCCGTGGGCAACGCGCCGAGACGGTGGTGGACGCCGTCGGCCGCTTCGCGGTCGCCGTGCCGTCCTGGGCGCTCGGCACCGGCGGGACCCGGTTCGGCCGCTTCCCCGGCCCCGGCGAGCCGCGCACGCTCGCAGAGAAGCTGGCGGACGTGGCGGTCGTCCACCGGCTCACTGGCGCCGCGCCCCGCGTCTCGCTCCACATCCCCTGGGACGAGCCTGATGACGTCCCGGCGCTGCGCGCCCTCGCCGCCGAGTTGGGCCTCGGATTCGACGCCGTCAACTCGAACACGTTCCAAGACCAGCCGGGCCAGCCGCTGAGCTACAAGCTCGGCTCCTTTAGCCACCCCGATGCCGCTGTGAGGCGTCAGGCGGTGGAGCACCATCGGCACGTCATCGCAGTGGGGCAGGCGCTCGGCGCCGACGCGATCACCGTTTGGCTCGCCGACGGCTCGAATTACCCGGGGCAAATGTCGCTGCGCCAGAGTTTCGAGCGTGTGCTGGACTGCCTGCGCGACGTCTACGCCGCGCTCCCCGCCGGATGGCGGCTGTTCACGGAGCACAAGCCCTACGAGCCGGCCTTCTACGCCACTGTAGTCCAGGACTGGGGCTCGTCGCTCCTCCTGGCGCAGACGCTCGGCGAGCGCGCGCAGTGCCTGGTGGACCTCGGCCACCACCTGCCCAACACCAACATTGAGCTGGTGGTGGCGCGACTGCTCGGCGCAGCGAAGCTCGGCGGCTTTCATTTCAACGACTCGAAGTACGGCGACGACGACCTCACGGCGGGCTCGATCAAGCCGTACGGGCTGTTTCTCATCTTCCACGAGCTGGTGCTCGCCGAGCGCGAGCGGCTCGCCGGGTTTCGGCCGGCGTACATGATCGACCAGAGCCACAACATCAAGGACCCGATCGAGGACCTGCTCCAGACGGTCGACCAGCTCCAGCTCGCGTACGCGAAGGCGCAGCTCGTGGATCACGCGGCGCTCGCGGCGTACCAGGAGTCCGGCGACGTGCTGCTGGCGGAGCGCACCCTCAAGGACGCGTTCGAGACCGATGCGCGCCCGCTGGTGGCGGAAGCGCGCCGCCGCGCCGGTGCCGCCCTCGACCCGGTGCTCGCGTTCCGCGCGTCGGGCTACCGGGCGCGCGTGGCGGCACAACGCAGCGGCGGCGGGTATGTCCCGCCGCAGAGCCTGTAGGTCGTGATGCCGTCGGACGTACCGCCCAGCTATCTCGCCATCGACCTGGGCGCGTCCAGCGGCCGGGCGGTGCTCGGGACGCTCGAGCGACTGCCGCAGGGATGCCGCGTCGCGACCCGTGAGGTGCATCGCTTCCGCGTGCCGCTGATCGAGCAGGCGGGCCACCTCTACTGGGATGTCCACGCGCTGTGGGATGAAGTGCGCACGGCGCTCGCCGCCGCGCTCGCAACGGCGCCGGCGCTCCAGGCGGTGTCCGTCGACAGTTGGGCGGTGGACTACGTCCCGCTCGGCGCGGACGGAGCGCCGCTCCGGCTCCCCTACTCCTACCGCGACCCGCGCACACGGGGGCGGTTGGCCGAGGTGCTGCGTCGCATCGACGCCGACGTGCTGTACGCCGTGACCGGGATCCAATTCCTGGAATTCAACACACTCGCCCAGGTCGTGTCGGATCTGATCGACGAGCCTGAGGTCGTGGCACAGACGCACTCACGGCTACTCGTCGCCGACTACTTCCTCTACCGTCTGAGCGGCCGCCCTGTCGCCGAACGGACGATGGCGAGCACGACGCAGCTGTGCGACGTGCGGGCCGGCGCGTGGTCGCAAGATGTGATCCGGGCTGCCGGGGACGATCCCGCGCGTTGGCCGACGATCGTGAATCCGGGCACCGTCCTCGGTCCGGTGCTGCCGGATGTGCTGCCTGCCGCGGCTCGCGGCATGGGGCGCGGTCCTCTCGTGGTCGCGTCGTGTTCGCACGATACCGCGTCGGCGGTCGCCGCGGTGCCGGCGTCAGGCGACGAGCCGTGGGCGTACATCAGCTCCGGCACGTGGTCGCTCGTGGGCGCGGAATTGCGCGCCCCGGTGTTGACGGCGGCGGCGCGCCGGGCGGGGTTCACGAACGAGGTCGGGCTCGACGGAACGATCCGCTTCTTGAAGAACCGCACCGGTATGTGGGTGCTCGAGGAGTGCCTCCGCGAGTGGACGGCCGATGACTCTCGGCTTGGGTGGGAAACACTGTTCGCCGAAGCTGCGGTCTCCGCCTCGGGCCAGGTGATCGATCTCGATGCGCCTTCGTTCGGCGAGCGCGGCGGCATGGTCGCGAAGGTGACCGCCGCCTGCCGCGACAGCGGGGCCCCGGCGCCGGCCACCCGCGGCGAGATTTCCCGCCTCGTGCTCGAGAGCCTGGCCGACGGCTATCGGCGCACGCTCGACGAGCTCGAGGCGCTCACCGGCGCCCGCGCCCGCGTCGTGCACGTCGTGGGGGGCGGCGCCCGGAACCGGCTCTTGAACCAGCTCACCGCTGACGCGTGTGGACGCCGGGTGGTAGCCGGTCCCGAGGAAGCCACCGCCCTGGGGAACCTCCTCGTGCAGGCGCGCGCGCTCGGCGACCTGCCGCGCGGCGTGGCGATCCGCGACGTGGCTCGCGCCAGCGCCACGCTCAGCGAATTCCTACCCGTCCCGGTTCCGACACGATGACGACGACCCCGCCCCGCACCGTCGCCCGCAGCGCGTCTGCCGACTACCTGCGCAGCCGGTGGGACGACGCGGTCGCCGCTGCGCTCGACCCGGTCGCGCGGCTGATCTATCGATCGAACCTGCTCGGCGCCGACGCGCGCATCACCAACACCGGCGGCGGCAACACGTCGTCGAAGCTCGCGGCGACCGACCCGCTCACCGGCAAGACGGTGCCGGTGCTCTGGGTGAAGGGGTCGGGCGGCGACTTGCGCACCGCCACGCGCGCGAACTTCGCGTCGCTCTACTTGGACCAGGTATTGAGTCTCCGCGACATGTACGGGCGCTTCCTCGAGCGCGGGCCCAAGACTCCGGCGGAGGACGCGATGGTGGGGATGTACCCGCACACCGCGTTCGACGGGAACCCCACCCCCGCGAGCAGCGACACACCGCTGCATGGCTTCATCCCGCACGCGCACGTCGACCACCTGCACCCCGTCGCAGTGATGGCGATCGCGGCCGCCGCCCGTGGTCCGGCGCTCACGCGCGAGGTATACGGCGACGACGTGATCTGGACCGATTGGCAGCGCCCCGGGTTCGACCTCGGCCTGAAGCTCGAGCGGATCTGTCACGAGCACCCGAACGCGCAGGGCGTGATCCTGGGCGGGCACGGCCTGATCAGCTGGGCCGATGATGACCGAGAGTGCTACGAGCGGACGCTCGCGCTGATCCGGCGCGCGCAGGACTTCCTGAACGCGCGTGATGACGGCGAGCCGGCGTTCGGCGGCCCGCGCGTGCGGCCGCTCCCCGAGGCCGACCGCCGGCGGCTCCTCGTGGAAGTGCTGCCGTGGCTGCGCGGGCGCGTGAGCCGCGACGCCACCACCGCCGCGCCCGGCGGCGTCCTCCGGCAGATCGCGACGGTCGAGATGCGCGACGACGTCGTCGAGTTCGTGAACTCGCGCGACGCCGAACGACTCGCGGACCTCGGGACGAGCTGCCCCGACCACTTTCTCCGCACCAAGATCAAGCCGCTCTACGTCGACTGGGATCCGCAGGCGGAGGACGCGGCCGCTCTCAAGAGCAAGCTCGAGGCCGGTCTCGCGCAGTACCGCGGCGATTACGCCCAGTACTACGCGAGGCACAAGCGGGCGGACTCGCCGGCGATGCGCCGGTCGTCCCCGAGCGTCATCCTGATTCCCGGCATCGGACTCGTCGCGTGGGGCAAGTCCAAGTCCGAAGCCCGAGTGACGGCCGAGTTCTACAGCGCGGCGATCGGCGTCATGCGCGGCGCGGAGCGCGTGAGCCGCTACACGGCGCTCGACCCCCAGGAGGCGTTCGACATCGAGTACTGGCTGCTCGAGGACGCGAAACTCAAGCGGCTGCCGCGGGAGCGGCCTCTCGACCGTACGATCGCGCTGGTCGTCGGCGCGGGCAGCGGGATCGGGCGAGCGCTCGCACGCGAGCTCGTCGGCCAGGGCGCCGCCGTGGCGGCGGTCGATCTCCAGGGCGAGCACGCGGAGGCGACCGCCGCTGAGCTCGAGCAGCAAGGCATCTCCGGCGCCGGGCAGGTCGTCGGGCTGGGCGCCGACATCACCGATCGAGCGGCGGTGCGGCGCGCGCTCGAAGACGTCGTCCTCGCCTACGGCGGTCTGGACCACGTCGTCGTCACCGCCGGCTACTACCCGAGCCCCGACGAACAGGGCAACGTCGCCGATCAGCAATGGGGGAAGACGTTCGCGGTCAACGTCATGGGCCCGTTCCTCGTCGCAGACGAAGCCTGGCGGGTGTGGCAGGCACAGGGGGCGGGACTGGACGGCAGCCTGGTGATTACGACGAGCGTCAACGCGGTGGTGCCGAAGGCGGGGTCATTCGCCTACGACACGAGCAAAGCGGCGGCGAACCATCTCGTGCGAGAGCTGGCGGTGGCGTTCGCGCCGCTCGTGCGGGTCAACGGCGTCGCGCCCGCGACGGTGCTCGAGGGGTCGTCGATGTTTCCGCGCGAGCGAGTCATCGCGTCACTCGCCAAGTACGGATTGCCGCACGACGCCGCGGAGAGCACGGAGGTGCTGCGCGACCGGCTTGCCGCGTTCTACGCCGAGCGCACGCTCACCGGCCAGCCGATCACGCTCGCCGACCAGGTGAAGGCGATCGTCGCGTTCCTCACCGACGACTTCAGCAAGACGACGGGCCAGATCGTCAACATCGACGGCGGTCTCGCGGCCGCGTTTCTGCGATGAGCACCATCCAACCGCGCGCGGCCGCAGCCCCGGCCTCGCAGCAGTCGCTGGCGGACCGCCTGGACGCCATCAACGAGTTCGACCGCGAGCCCGTGCCGCCGGACCGGCTGCAGGGGCCCGGCAGTTTCATGGGGCTGTACGCCGGCGAGCACCTCGCCGGGACGGAGTTCGTGATCGGGCCGCTGTTCGTGGCGCACGGTGTGGCTGCCGCTGACCTCGTGCTGGGACTGCTCGTCGGCAACCTGCTCGCGGTGCTCAGTTGGGCCTTCATCACCGCGCCCATCGCCACGCGGACGCGGCTCAACCTGTACTGGTACCTGCGGAAGATCACCGGGCCGAACCTGCTGTTCGTTTACAACATCGTGAACGCCCTGATGTTCTGCTTTCTGGCGGGAAGCATGATCTCGGTGGCCGCTACCGCGGTGGGCCTCCCGCTCGGGATGGCGATGCCGAAGCTGAACGACGTGTATCCCAACTCGGTGGGCTGGGTCCTGGTGGTGTTCCTGGTGGGGACCACGGTCACGGCGCTGGCGATTCTCGGGTTCGAGAAGATCGCCGCCGCCGGGCAGGTCGCGTCCCCGTGGATGTTCATGGTCTTCGTGGCGGCGGCCGTGGCCGTGCTGCCCAAGCTCGGCGTCACGTCCGTGGGGGACTTCTGGCGGGTCGCGAGCGAGCGCATCTGGACCGGCGTGCCGGCGCACGGCGTCGCCAAGTTCAGCTTCTGGCACATCTTGTTTTTCGCGTGGTTTTGCAACATGGCCATGCACATCGGGATGGCCGACATGACCGTGCTCCGCTACGCGAAGCGGTGGCAGTACGGCTTCTTGAGCGCGTGCGGCATGTATCTGGGGCACTTCGTGGCCTGGATCGCATCGGGCATCCTGTGCGCCGCCGCACTGGGTGACGTGGCGCCCGGCCCCATCGCCTACCTGGGGGCGGGCGTGACCGGGGCCGCCACCGTGGTGATCGCATCGTGGACCACGGCCAACCCTACGCTGTACCGCGCCGGCATGGCCCTCCAGACCATCTCGCCCAACTGGAAGCGCTGGAAGGTGACGCTCGTGGCCGGCGCGGTGACCACGGCCGCCGCGATCTTCCCCGCCCTGATGATGCGGCTGCTCGACTTCGTGGCGCTGTACGGGCTGATCCTGATGCCGATGGGCGCGGTGATCTTCGCGGATTTCTGGCTCCTGCCGAGGCTCGGCTTGCGGCAACGCTATGCCGAGTGGAAGAGCCTGTTGTTCAGTTGGCCGGCCGCATTGACCTGGGTCTTCACCCTCGTCGCGTGCTGGGCGATCAACGCCATGTGGGGCCTGGAGATCTTCTTCCTCGGGCTGCCCGGCTGGTTCATCGCCACGGTTCTCTATGTGGGCCTGAGCGCCATCCAACAACCGGCCAAGCTCCGAGCGGCCCGGGCCGAGGCGTAGTCGACCATGCGGACCGCGCTCAAACTGATCTCCTTCACTGGCCTCGGCCTCACGGTGATCCCCTCCTTCCTGGTGTTCGCCGGTGCGATCGCCTGGGAGAGCCACGCCGCGCTGATGCTGGTGGGTACGGTGCTGTGGTTCGGTAGCGCGCCGTTTTGGATGTTAGAGACCAAGCCGCACCAGTGATGTTGCCGCTCTGGCGGGCGCTCCTGCCATTGCTTCTGCTCGCCCAAGTCGCCGTGGGACAGTCGGCCGACTTGCGGTGGCCCGAGACGACCTCCGAAACCAAGCCGTGGACGCGCTGGTGGTGGATGGGCAGTGCGGTCGATAGCGCGAACCTCACCGCCGAGCTGGAGACGCTGGCCGCCGGCGGCTTCGGCGGGGTAGAGGTGACGAGTA